>TARA_R100001530_G_scaffold136375_1_pt1 | contig 24862 bp, 37 predicted proteins | sample TARA_R100001530 | Tara Oceans TARA_R100001530 (sample SAMEA2622166) | marine metagenome | biome: marine biome (ENVO:00000447); feature: mesopelagic zone (ENVO:00000213) & marine oxygen minimum zone (ENVO:01000065); material: "saline water (ENVO:00002010), including plankton... | reverse complement strand
CTGAAATAGATCAGAGGATAAGAGACGAAATTGAGACTAAAGTGAGACAAGAGGAAGATGAAGGGATCATTAAAGATACTTCTACTATTGAGATTACAATGCCTTTAAAGTCTAAGTTAAGCAGCATCCTTAGACGAGATGGACTAAAAAACATTAATGATCTTATAGTTATTATGTTAAAATATTATGAAGATAAATTTAAAAAGCCTAAGACTAAAGAGGTATCTGATGAGAATTGAATACTTGGATCTAATTGTTTCTGTATGTATTAGTATGAGGAAGATAAGAAAGATAGTTATTGAGGAGAAAGATGATGTTTACAATATGAGGCCTCAACTTCACGCATTGATAGTATCTCCTTTTGGTACTGCTAAAAGTTCTACTACTAAAATCATTGAGAATAATTTTAAGGATGTTAGCTTTATCCAGGATGATATATCTAAACCAGCTATACAAGGAAGTATAAGTAAAGATGGTGATTATGTTCCATCTATTCTTATACAGGCAGGAGCTAAGGTATTGATCATAGATGAATGGAATAATATAGATATGTATGCTCAACAAGCTCTTTTATCTGTCCTGGAAAATCAGAGGATGAATAGATCTATAGGTTTTAAGGTTAAGAAAACTTATCAGTTTAAGAATAAGTATGTTGATATGAAGATAGAGGAGAATAGACTCACATGTAAGGCCTTCTTTGGCTGTTTAGCTTATGCTATGGAATATCCTATCAAAGATAACTCTCAGAAATCTAAGGCCTTATTATCAAGGTTTTCACCTCTATTTATCGAACCTACTAAAGAGATGATGAAAGCTATCACTCATGGAGATTTTAAGATAGATATAAATGATTATTCTCAAGATGTTGATAATGTTAGGATAGGTAAAGAGTTATATGAAGAATTACATACTAACTATTACGATTATATAGAGGAGCATGATTTATTTCCTGATGATCCTGATGATTATGGATTCATCACTAGGGCTTTATGTGATTTTGTAAGGATAGGTATCTATTGTTATCTTAAAGAGAATACTATCAGAGGAACAGAGGTTAATCTAACCATTGATGATATAGGATATTTCAATCGTAATAGAAAATATATTCATACAATATTATTACAATTTATTAATCCTAGAACTAAAGGAAAGATACATGTCTTTGAGGAGATGAAAAAGAAGTATCCTAATAAGACTAATGAGTGGTATGCTGATAGGATAGGAGTAAGTAGATTTACTGTCTATGATTATAATAAAAAGATTAAGGCTAGATAAAAATGACATGTAAAAACTGTATTCATTTTGAGGATAGAAATATAGAATTTTATTATCCTAAAACTTATGGGTTTTGTAAACTTCATTACATATATAAAGATGAGGAGGATAATTGTGACAATTTTAGATTTAAAGGAACAGGGAAATGATTTCAAAAAATTTCATAAATTGGCTGCAAAGGTAGCCACTAATGATCAATTTGGTTACATGATATGTTTATATTGTGGTGGACAGTTAGCTCATGTTAAAGATTTAAAAGTACAATCAGTTTTTAAGTGTACTTCATGCAAAAGAAAACAAAGATTAATACTTCATGACTCAACATCCCCGATGTTAAACGATGGAGATAATTCAGATAACTCTCAGGTTACCTCTTTTCCGAAAGAGTTATCTGATTATTTTTAAAATGAAAAATCCTAAAAATTATGAATGTAAGAAATGTGGTAAGAAGTATATAGGAAGGAATGGATGGATGAATAAACATATTATTAAAACAGGCCATAGATCTTTTAATAGAATAACAGGATTTAATATGAAGGAGGAGAAATAAGATGGATAAAGAAATAGGATTAGGAGATAGAGTACAAGATAGAATTTCAGGCATGAAAGGTATAGTTTTAGCTATTTCAGATTGGTTATATGGGTGTAAAAGATTATCTGTTCAACCTGAAAAGTTAATAGGAGGGAAATCAGAAAGTCAGACATTTGATGAACCTCAATTAAAACTTATAAAAAAAAGAGTAGTGAGTACTCCTCATAATTCACCTATTAAGAAAAAGAAAAATAAAAGAATTCATGGAGATAGGACAGATATTGTTCAATCCAATATTAATTAAAAATGAGACCAGTAGACTATTATCAGGACAAAGTATTATTTGAGATAGTTAAGCAACTAATGAATAAAGAAGTATCATTGTTAGGCACTAGGTGTCCTGTTAGATGTATCAAGGCACATAATGTTTATAGTCTTAAAGCTAACTTCAAAGCATTTGATTTTTATGGTGATGGAAATAACTATAATATATATTCTTCTCTCGCTAATATTAATTATTCTAAAGTTAATGAGGGAAAAATATTCTCTTTCAATCCTAAGACTAGGAAAGAACAAATGATTAATTTTAATATAGACTTTGATAAATGCATTACAGGATATGATCTAGCATTAGACTTTGATGAAGGATGCAGCTATAAAGATCAACAATTTTGTGAAGGTCATGGGTGTCCTATAGGAATATTAGAGATGAATACAGGAGAATGTAAAGAAAGATCTCATGGCCAATGCAAAAGATTTAAATCTAATTTTGAAAAAGTATATAAAGAAACAAAACTAATAAAGAGTTTGTTTGATAATTATGATCTCCCTTATTGGATTCAATTTTCAGGATCAGGTTTTCATATCTTTATAGAGGATATGTATCTTCCGTCAAAAGAGTTAGATAAGTCTAGGTATTGCGATAAGTTCTCCAAAGAACTTAAAACTGTATTTAACCTTACTACTTTGGACACAGGATTATATGATTCTAGAAGAATATGGAAGGTTGCTTATTCAATGGATATGAAAACAGGGAATATTGCCTTACCTTTGTCAGATAAACAACTTGAAAGATTTAAGATGGGAATGGTTAAACCTGAGAGAGTATTGAATTATGTAAGAGATAGAGGGCTTTTAAAGAGAGAAGGAACTTACAAAAATGTTTTTAAGTTCCATGAGGATTATATAAAATGAGTGGAATAAGATCTGCAAGTGTAGCATTGATTGATGAACAGGATAGATTAATGAAATATATTCCTCCTGAAGTCAAGAGAAGGATAGCTCAAAATGCTAATAATTTTGATGCACAGCGAGAGATAATCCATGAGTTCATTGAGATGAACCATCCTTCTTTATTAAGAGTATTCTCAGGCCAGTATGATTCAGAGGTAAGGTCTTTTGTAGGATCTATTGAGACTGAGTTCCCTGATATAGTTGATGGTCAAAGAGAGAAACAGTTAAAGATTAAAGTACCTACTCCTCCTAAACCTTCTGTATTTCCTGAGAAAACAATCACTCAGAGACAACGATCAGGAACTATGTTCAAGAGAAGTACTCCTAAAAGATTCTCTAAGAAAGAAGTAGAGTTTATCAAGTCTAGATCTGATATGAATACTAAAGATCTAGTAGCTGAATTTAATACTAAGTTTACTGCTAGAAGTAATAGTAGCATATCAACTAAAAAATCAAGGGTAAAGAAACTGTCCAAAAATGAACAATAAATTTAAATGGTATATTTATACAAATATATTTTTAATCATATTTCTTAGTTTAGCTATGTCAGGATATAGAAGATGGGCTATGCTTATTTTTTTGGCATATATGATCTATATTCCTCTTAATTTTATCTTTAACAGTAAAGATATCGGTGTCTATGTTGATTATGAGAATCCTATTGATACTCAGATTATACCTGTTAAAGATATATTAGAAGATACTAGGGAAGAATTAAATATTTATTTTAAAGAATTGAAAGATAAAAAGAAAAATAAAAAGTCAAAGGTGAAATAAAAAATGGTTGAAGTTCATCAAGCTCCAGGAGGAGAATTAAATCAAGGTTTAGATGTTATAGGTCAATTTGGCCAGTTTTTAGGTGATTCATGGCTATGGTTATTAATGAGCATTATCATTTGTATAGTTGGTATTGTTATATATATGATCCTCAAGAAGAATGAAGATGAGAGGAGAGAGAGAGATGATATTATCTATGAACAGTTTAAAAATACTATTAGGGATTGTAGATTAGGAGCTATGCAACTTATGAAAACTCCTATGAATAAAACATTTATTAAGAAAAAGTGGAGATTGATTAATCTGTTATGGTTAGGTTTACCCTTTGTTAAACATGAATTAAGTTCCAAAGTATTGAATTATAGGAATGATATAGTAGGATATTGGCGAGGTCATACTGTAAAGATGGAAGGTACTATGAATATATTGGTGTATATTGATAAGAGTTTAATCTTCTTTGAAAATACTTTTGTGATTAAATGTCCTTTATATCTTCCTATTAAAACTAAAGTAATAGATGTTGCAGCATCTGAAAAAGAAAATAAGACTGTTTATAAAACAGATAAAATAGGGAATGATGTTACTGAGGAGAAATTAGTTCCTTTTAATGATTATGTAGAGGATCTACCTAATGGTGATATTAAGATATATTGTACTCATCTTGAAAAGATAGGGTTCTATAGAGTGCCAGTATATATCACTAAAGATAAAGATATCATTGATCTAAGGAAAGAGCTTAATGATAGAGTAGTACAATCAGGATATGATAGTTTGATAACTAGAGTATTAAGCACAGGAGCTAAACAGGTAGAGAAAGCTATGGAACATAATCCATATCTTAAATTTGAGCAGAAACTACCTGAAAAGACTGTCAATGAAAAGAGAGAAGAGGATAATGTCTCTTAATTAGAATAGGTTTTAATTGATTAGGCACTATGAGAATATATATCTTATAAGGCCTGATTGATTAAGATTCTATTGAGTTCGTGTAACAGTTATTACACGCAATAATGGAGAATCTATAATAAAAAAAGTCCCCTATTAAAAATAAAAGAATAAGAGGTATAAAATGCAAAAAATAAAACAACAAAAATTAATAGAAAAAAAAATAGAATTTGAATATTTAAAAAGCGTAATTGGTTCTGGATATGAAGTAAAAGTTGCAGATTTAGCTTTAAGAGATAAAATAGCGTATCGGGCTGCTAGAAAAAATATGCAAATTCATTCAGCTATAATCTTAAAAATAGATGATGAGTTTTCTGGTTTTTTTACATTTCAATTAAACCATGAAGCTAAAGAATTTTGTTTATTACAGTCAGCTATGGAATTAAATAAAAAAGATAAAGAAATATATAGTTTAATGGTGGAAGAAATAATAAAACAAAATACTTATAATTATCCAATGATTATGACTGTAAGCACAAAACATGATTTAGAATGTCCTAAAGTATTTGAAGCTATTGGATTTAAAACATATTTAAATTTAAGTGGTTATGCTTATATGGTTTATGGTACATTAGAACAAGTTAGAATGAAAAGATTAGCACACGCAACTATGACAAATGCTTGGACAACAACTAGGTCAGATTGGTTAAAGATGAAAAGAGAATGGAATGAAAAAATAGAAAATATGGGTGAAAAATATAATATACCTAACCCTAAATTTGCTTCTCGTGATGGTTGTTGGCAAGGTAAGAACGGTTTTTCTAATATTGTTTTATCAAATAGTGAATTTAAAGATGGAAAAATAATACATAATAAAGGAAAGTCTTTTAATGGAAATGCTTCTGTTTTAGACCCTGTTGCTTGTGAAGTTATATTAAGAATGTTTATGCCTACAAATGGTAAAAGTATTTATAATCCTTTTGGTGGTGGTGTTCAGTTTGGTTTTGTTGCAGGTAATTATGGTTATAAATATATTGCAAGTGAAATAAGAAAAAATCAATGTGATGCAAATAATATTTTATGTCAAGATTTTAAAAACGTTAAATGGATAAAATCAGATAGTTCTAAATTTGAACCTGAAGAAGATTTTGACTTATGTTTTTCTTGCCCACCATATTATAAAGTTGAAAAATATATTGATTATAATAATGAAATTCCTGACGGTGAATTAAATAGTATTGGCTCTTATGAAAAATTTAGAGATACTTTATTTGAAGGTTATAAACTTGCAATTAAAAAATTAAAAGATAATAGTTTTTTTGTTGTTATGACTGGAGATTCTAGAGATAAGAATGGTGCTTATTATGGTTGTGAGGCAGAGCATGAATTATTTTTTAAACAACAAGGATTACATATTTATAATAAAATAGTTTATTTAGAATGTGAATTTACAAGATTAGCACACGCTAAAAGAACTTTAAATTATAGAAAATTTCCAAAACGTGAACAAAAAATTCTAGTTTTTTATAAAGGTGATTTGTCTAATATAAAAAATTTATATCCACCTATTGGAAGATTATAATGAAATATTATTTAAATAAAATTGAACTTACAAAAAATTTCAGAGGAGTTTGGGATTTAGATACATTTAAAGGATGTATAAATAGTAAGTTAAATAATAATAAGGGTTGTTATGGTATTTGTTATGCAACTAAAATAGCAAAATCTAAAGGTTATGATTTTAGTAAAGTTATAAAAAGACATTTTATAAGTGATGCACATTTTATAAAAATTATAAATAAAATTAAAAAAATACCTTTTGTTAGAATTGGTGTAATGTGTGACCCATCACATAATTGGGAACATACTTTAAAAATTACAAATAAAATAAAAAATTATCAAGAAAATATTATTATTGTAACAAAACACCTAAATATATTAAATTCTAAACAACTTGAAAATATATCTTATTTAATTATAAATACTTCTATCTCAGCATTAGATAAAAAAGAAGAAATAAATAAAAAATTATTTTGGTATAATAAGTTAAAATATTATTGTAAAAAAAGTATATTAAGGGTATGTACTGCTGATTTTAATAATATTAAATTATTAAAAATTCAAGAAGAATTATTAAATAATGAAAACGTAATAAATAATATTTTAAGATTTCCAAAAAATCATAAATTAGTAAAAGATGGGATTATAAACATAAATAAATATAAATTTTTAAATTCTAAAGTATATGCAAGTAAACATAATGAAAAAACATATTTTAGTTATTGTGATAATTGTTTAGATCTATGTGGTGCTAATTTAACACAAAATAAACTTAAAAGGTGGTTATAATAAAAAATAATAAAAGATATTGTGATATATGTAAAAAAGAAGTTAAATGTAAATTATTAGAATATGAAAATAATTATAATATCTGTAATAAACATATAAATAAATTAGGATATTACAAAACAAAAATAGGGGACTTTAGAAAATCAATTTAGTCTCCATGACTGAGTGTAATAAAAATTATACAAAATAAAAATCAAAGATTTTTACTTCGTATGAATTTCATTTACTATGTGAAATAAGTTTTGGGGAATTGATATATACGCCCCACCTAAAAGAAAATGAAAATATCTAAAGAAAATGAAACTAATATCATTTATGGTTCAGAATTACTTTGCTATACCTATTGATCAAGCTACTGCAAGGATTATAGCTGCATTAGGTATATTTGAGGCTATTGATAAACAGATAGATGCTGATGCTGATAGGATTCAGTTTATAGAAAACTATACTCATGAAAAGATAGGCATCTCTATCTATGTCCTGGACAGAAACATAAATGAGAGTAATAAAGAGACTAAAGTCGCTTCTTATTCAGTAGATTTTCATCAAAAACAAGGACATAAATTAGTACATTATAAAGAAGATAATTGTATAAAATTAAGTTCTAATGAGATGCAGGAAGTACTCATGAAAGCAGTAAGAGAGATACATGAGATATTAATAAGAAATATTAAGGCATATAAAGAGGAGTTTAAGCTGCCTGATGTTGATATAGATGAGGATGATGGATCAATATTTGAATAAGATGTATTTTGATAAAAATATTTTTAAGAATGATCAATCTTTACTAAAGTTTACAAGACAGGATTATGAGAATTTAGCTGATCTTAGAGAAAGATATAGTAGAGTTTTCTTCTTAAATAGGACTAAATATTTCTTTAAGATGATGTATGAATATATCAAAAATGCTCAGGTATGGAGGATATCCATCATGGGCGAGACGAGAGTAGGTAAATCTGAGATAGGTTCTTATATAGCTTTTGTCTATGAATATATGTTTAATCATTGCATGGATAAAGGCCAGTTTGATAATATAGATCTATTTCAATCAGGCATCATGAAAAAGGAAAAGATTAATTTTGAGGTACAGCATGTGCAAGGAAGTCAGACAGATTATATTTATCATCTAAGAAATGCATCTAAAGAAAAAACTATGAGATTTGGACAGGTTCATCAGATAGATGAGAGTAAGGATAAGATAGGAGGAGTAGGTAGTTATTCTGAAGAAATAGAATTAACAAATTTAAATAATATTGTTGCTAAGTTTATGCAGTCAGAGATATGGATTACTCCTCGAAGATTTGAGATTCGTAATGCTCCCTATGGTCTTTATGCTTATAAAAAAGATATTAAGAATAGAGTTAATTGGTGTTTATTGTATAAGATAGAGATTAGACCTAATGGCACAGTAGGATATAAATTCTTAGGATGGGTTAAGTTTCCCTTGCATACAAACGAAGAATTTAGGAAAATTTACAACCTAAAAAAAAATTCATGGATCAAAGAAGAGATATCAGGTAATGTTGATAAGAGGATGAATGAAAGACAGAAGGTATCTCATATATTAGCTAAACTTCCTGAGTTTAGTGAATTAGCTCCTTCAGGTAAAAAGTTTGTATTGAGTAAAGGTCAGCAGATGATACTCTTAACTGAATTGATTATAGAGGGTAAATCTCAGAATTGGAATGAAGTAGAGAGATACCTTATCATTGAAGAGGCTAGATTAATATGTGCCAGGAATAAAAAAGAGGAGGATAAAAATGTCAAAGAAACTGAAAACATACAAGAAGTCCACGAAGTACAGGAGAGTACGCAAAACTCCAAAGAAGAATAACTCTAATAATATGGAGTCTAAAATGAAAGCCCAAATGACTAAGATAGCTATAATTGGAGCTATTGTAATGGGAATAATTGCATTAATCTATTATCTGATCATGTTTATAATTGACCTTATCAGCACATATAGAACTATATTTGCTGCAATGATTGTATGCGTGATAGTTGCATATATAGGATATTTATATTATATTAAAAAGCAGAAAAAATCTATTATTGATCTTAATCATAATCTAAATAACATAAAAAAGAATGATCCCTCTTGATGATACTGATGTAAGGATAATAAAATTATCATTCCAAAACAGGCCTAATTACTGCTCAGTATTTAACCTGATGGATATAAATCTTAAACTTGAACAATTAGATTTATTAAGAATATTAAAGATGTGCCGACAATGTAATAATATTGAATTGGCCAGGAAGATTACAAAGTTCATCTATCATTGCGATAAGTATGAAGATGTTAAAACTGATTGGGATAGATTGATAAAACAGAATATCCCTAGAAGAAATAGTGATGAAGTAATAAATAAAAATAAGGAGGAAAAAGATTATGAAACCAAACAATTCAAAAGATTCTTTGAAAGATTCTGGAGTAAATTTAGTCAATGAATCTGAAGATATTAAGATGGATAATCAGATAGAATCTAATTTAGTTAAAATAAAAAAGAATTTCAAAACTATATCTATCAAGTTATCATCTTATATTCTCAGTATATTCCTCTTTGCATGGATCTCATCTAAATTTGGATTTGATAGGGTATTTATAATCATGTATGTATCTTTAATATGGCTTATTACAGATAGTAATAAAGCAATCATTCAGGCAATAAAAGAAAATGGAAGTAATAAAAGAGGCATTTAGTAAAGCACTAGTCTCAGTATTAGCAGTAGTTATGACTATGATTATTTTAGCAATTATTATATACTTTGGAGGGAAATATATAATAAACCATATTGATACTAAGAGTATGCTGGAAGGAGCTATTAAAAAGATGTTTGATATTTAAATATGAAAGTGGTGATGTAAATGAACAATAAAGATAAACATATAGTGAAATTATTTAAGGAATATAATTCATTGATGCATGAAGTAAATATTAATGATTTTGTTTCTATCAAAAATTTTAATCTAAGAACTTCTGAACTTATGGATAATCTTCTTGACTTTATTAAAAAATATGGTTTTGATCCGATTAAATATACTCAATTTAAATCAGGGATGGTACTGTTCAGGGAAAGAGTAGAGAAATATCAAGAGTTAAACAGACAGAAACAATTATATGATTATATAAGTAAAAATTTTGATACTATCATAAGGACTCAATTAAGAAAATGAATCTAAAGCTGAATATATTTATATTGATTCTATTAGTTTCTCCAGTATATGCAGCCACGCAGACTAATATAGATGTTTGTGCTACTTCTACTGAACCCTGTATGAAAATATTTGATAATTATACTATCAATAATGGGTTTGATTCTGATGAACAATTATTATACAGATATTCAGCAGGACTTCAAGTATATAATCTATCATTACATCCTACATGGGATATATTTTGTATTGATCTTGATGGTGATGGAGATCATGATCTATGTGCATGTAATGATGTAGGATTTACTCCTACTCAATGTAGAGATAGTACTCCATGTGAAACTACTTGGCCTGAGATAACTGCTGATACTAGACCAGCTAACAGAAAGAATACTTGTGGAGGTAATACTGAATCTCTCGAGGATGAAGGATGTAGTTTTGGTACTTTGTTTCCAGCAGATTATGATACAGCAGGAACTACTCATCTAAATAATTCTATATGTCCTAAATGTCATTTTATTGATGATCTGATAAATACTGAACAGTTATCTACAAGTAATCATTATACTGCATCATTCAGATTATGGATTGCATGTGATACAGGTAGTGAGACTGTATTTGACGGAGATGATATGGAATTTATAGTAGGAGCATATCAACAATATGACTGCAATGATTGTGATGGATGCTCTAACTTTACAGTTTATGATCTAGAGACTAATGATTCTACTTCAGGCATTAACTGGAATACTGTAACAACTGATATATCTTGTGCTGCTAATAAAGCATGTGATGAGGATCATGATGATAATGCAAACTCTAGCTTTTCTGCAATATTAAACAGTCCATGCAGGACATTAGATGGATTTTCCTGTTCTATTGATGATGATTGTATATCTAACCAATGTAATTCATCCAGCTTATGCGAACCTAAATTAGCTAATGGTCTTGATTGTGTTACTGATATAAGTTGTGAGTCAAGTTATTGTAATAATAAATCTACTGATTTCCAGTATGCCTGTATAGGTGATATTGAAGATAATTATTTCATACAACATGCTAACTTTAGTAATAAGACATGCATGAATGAACCTCAAAGAGATAATTATACTAATGTTACTCTCTTGACATGTGCTGAAACTTCATTCCAGGAATACTGTAATAATTCTTTAGATATGAATGAAACTAATAATTTTAGTTTATTGATTAACCCATGTCTTGAGATAGAATATCAGTTAAACTGTAGATGCAGCTCCTCAGAACCATCTCCTAACTGTCCAATAGATAATAAATTTAATGATGTATGGGATGATGTAGAATTATTAAGGAATAATGGATCATGGATAAATACTGGTGAATCTAATTGTAATCCTCCTGGATCATCTCAGATTGATGAGCTAGGTACAGGATGGTTTATGGATATGCAGTTTTGCGATTCTAGTTTAGCATGGCAAACAGCAAATTCTGAAGGAGATTTAGTTGATGTATGTAATAGTTATGGCTTAACAATTAATATAGATGAAGGATCTAGTCAGATGGCTATAGGTGATTCGTTTGTAGTGCATACAACAACTACTGATTTTTTTCCTGATGATTATATGATTACTTATTTTGTATCAAATAAATCTAATTTTAGTAAATGGTGGCTAGGATTTGGAGCAGTTGAAGATATATTCTGCATAGGCAACTCATCAAGATTTCCTACTCAATGTACTGCTACAGATTATACAACTCAGATTAATTTATCTAATGTTAATGGAACAGGCACGAGTTATACAGATTTTGCTAATAATTATTCTTTATATGTAGGTTTAGATATTTTTACTGATTCAGTTACTCCTCAAGAATTTAATGTATTTAATTTCTCTGTTAAAACTCCTGCATGTTTTAATGATACGATTTGTTTTACAGGTAATACTACTGGATTCTCTAATTGCACTCAAGCTACAGATATCCAGTTTAATGTTACTACTTTTCAAAAATGTTTTAATCCAGGTACTTTTAATGCATTTTGTAGTGATGAGAATGATTCAACTCCTATAGGTTCATGTGGAGCTGCATGTAGTAATGAATTACTGGATGATTTTGAGACAGCTATAGATTATGGTGGTTTTTGTGGAGTATGTGATAATGATGTACTTGATTTACTAATCAATGAGACAGAGGTAGATTATGGTGGCAAATGTGGTCAATGTGATACAGATGCAGATAAAAATTCTGATGCTGCATGGATATTAACTATTGGTAAAACATTTCCCTTTGATACTGATCAATGTGCTGAAGGTCAAGGAGTCATAGGATTTATAACTATAATCTCTTTGATGATAATTATTATAATAGTAGTCCTATTCTTAATATTCATATTATTTTCATTTTTATTAACTGCTGGAATAGGTAGGCAAGTAGCAATTATAGTCATAAATAAATTAAGAGATGAATTTATTGATAAAAAAGAAAAGTTTATAAAGAATAAAGACGAGGAATAAAATAATAATAAAAAATGGCCTGGAAATGTATAACTGAAGATTGTTCAGTAAGGTTTTTCTCTATCTCTGATGTAATTTCAGGATTACATGACAGAGTTTATGAGTTTATTTTTGCTATACATCCTTCTTTATTAGCAATAGTTTTATTATTAAGCATAGGTTTAGCTATAGTTCTTATGATGGTATCAGTATCTAGAGCAATAAAAGCACATGCAGGGGATAATAATCCTAAATGACTTTCTTTGTAGATCTAGCTAATGTATTTGGGTTTATGTTAGAAGATCTTACTGCATTTGTTTTTCAGATAGCAGGAGGATATTTTCTATTGATAGCTATGCTAACTATAGGTATAGTATTAATGTTATATTTTAGATTCTTTTCTCAAGCTGCAAAGATGAGTACTAAAACATGAAATTAAAATTAATATATGGGTTGATAATGGTTTTACTAGCTTTGAATGTATCTGCTGATTCTGTAGAATTAATCCATCCTTATTTTATGGATTTTGGAGGTACTCTTGAACAGATAAAAGTAATCTATAATAATACTGAAGGAATAGTTTATACTAATCTTACAGGTAGAGTAGTATTCTCTTTTGAAGGAGGTAGCTCTACAAATATGACTTATGTAAATATCACTAAACATTGGGAGGTATTCGTAAGTGAATCTTCAACTGAAGGAGAGACTACTTTCTATATATCAGCTTATAATGATATTAATCAATCTAATGCTACCTTAGCAGTCAATCAATCAGGTATCATGAGATTCTTTCAACCTTTTAATCTTACTTTCAGATTATTTAAAGGAAGTACATCTAATACTACTGCAACTGTAGAACCTTATAGGAATGAATTTCAGTATGTTTTTGTACAGAGATTCAATGATAGTAAAAATCAATTACCTGATTTTGGTGATCTTGATAGGTTATTTTCTAAGATGCCTTTTTATGGTACTTTTGGTAAGAGATATATATTCCCTATAGATCAGACTGTTTCTCATTGGGCTAAATATGAAAATGGTCAAGTAACAATTAAACTATATCGTGCTGAAAAGTATAATGTATTTGTAACAGCAGTAGGAAGGACAGGAGAGGTATGGCCTCATGAATTTATTAGGCCTCAGTTTCAAGATACAAGATATACAAGTAAACTATTTGATATCAATATACTTAATGAAACTTCATCAGCTAATGATTTTGATATTTATATAAGTGCGTATGAAATAAGTAAGTTTAATTTTTGGCTTAATTTTGCTAAAAATGCATTTTTCTTTATGATATGGATAGGATTAGTGGCGATAATCTCAATGATTAATCCTAAAGCAGGAGGAGCTATAGCGATAGTTACTATGCCTTTCTTATTCGCATTACTAGGAGTTAAAGTATGATATATAAAAAATTATTATTACTATTGGTAAGTATGATTATTATAATTACTAATATAAATTTAGTTAGTGCTGCATATCCTAACTGGACAGCTATGAATATTACTTTAGGATTCAATGGAGGAGATGTTTATGATGGTTTTGAAGAGGCTAGTATAAATACTTCCTTTTGGGCAGGGTTTTCTACTGGATTTGAACATAATAGTTCTTTCTCTAATCATGGAGAGAATAGTGTAGCTTATGTCAATGCAGGAGATGCAACTTTAAGAACATGTGGAGATGGTAGTTGTGGTTTTACTCCTAGACCTATAAATAATTGGACTTTATGCTCATGGCAGTATCATTTTGAATTTCCTAGCAGTTCGGTCAATTATGTAATGTTTCAAATGGATGGTAACTCTGGATTAGGAGCTGATAGTTCATTTACTAATTGGGGTTATCGTGACGGAGGGATACCTATAGTTGATTCAGGAGTACCTCTTGTATTAAATAACTGGACTATGGCATGTTGGCACTTGAAAGACGATGCTGATACATCAGAAGTATATATCTCATATGATAATGGTACTTCATTTATATTTTTAGGAGATTCACCTACAGATACAAACCATGTCCATTATTATATAGGTATGAATGGTAAAGCAGGAACTGATTTTTTAATGGATGATATAGTAGCTTTTGTAGGTAATGTATCTGATATTATTATGCTATCAGAGGCCGTAGCTGATTCAACTCCTCCTGTTATAGAAAATTCAGGAGTTAATGATACTACTCCTAAGATAAATGATTATGTTAATTTTAGTATGTTTGCTACTGATGCAGGAGATGGTATGAGTACCACTTTTTTCTCATTGGCTAATTCAACTTCTGCATGGAATATTACATGTAGTATATCAGGCATTTGTAATCTTATTTTACAAATAGGAGAAGGACAAACTGAAACTTTAACAGCTGTACCTCATGCAAACGATACAGCAGGGAATATGCAAGTAGGATCTAAAATATCTCTTAATATTGAAGATAGTCCTCCTACTACTCCTTCTCAGCCGACAATAAATCCTATAATTTATTTTACTAATGATGTTTTAACATTATCTGTAACTGGAGAAACTTCTATAGATCCTGATAATGATGCAATATTATATATTAAGAGATGGTTAGATTCCGATAGTGTGACTGTATTGCAGGAAAATTCATCAAGTACTTTTTCATGTGCTGCCTCAGGATGTAATGCAGGAGATACAATAAGTGTAAAAATAATAGCTACTACTTTAACTCAAACAGTAAACAGCTCAGACTCAACTGCATCATCCACTATAACCATATCTAACTCTAATCCTGATTTAACAGCTCAATCCCCTATAGATGATATTGCAGTCAATCATAATACTAATAATAATTTCTCAATATTTTATAATGATCTTGATAATGATATAGGTTCAGGAGTACATTATATTAATATCTCAGGTGTATGGACTGCATCATCAAGTAACTCCTCAGTAATTTCAGGCAATACCGTTATATTCATATCTAATCAAACTTTAACAGATGGTGAGTCATATGATTGGATGATTAATTTTACTGATGGAACTGATATAAATTCTTCAGATATATTTACCATGAGAGTAGATTTAACAACTCCTGATTTAACATGGACTTATCCTCTTGAAGATAATTCTACTAAAGCTACAGATATAAGAGCATTAGATATTAATGTAGTAGATACATTTAATTTAGATACATGTCAGTTAGAGGTGAGAGATAATTCTAATAATTTAATCTATCGTAATATAACTACTAATATAGATTCAACTACTTTCACTTTCCAGGACACAGTAAGTAATTTAACTCAAGGTAATAATACTTTTACTGCTCAATGTAATGATACAGCGACTGCATCTCCTTTCTTTGGGAAATATAAAGCCCATAAAAGGATAACTAATGTAGATTATAATGATACTGATGATAATACTGATTTTACTGTAAGTTATTCCCTTATTAATCCAGGAAATACTGAATTTTCATTAGAGATAAGTGATTTATCATTTAATCTATTATCAGATGGTAAACATATAGAGGAAGGATTCTGTTTATCAATGGCTGATGGATTCAAGATAAGAAAAAGATATACTTCTAATAATGGCTTGAATATGAGGATAGTTATGAATAGTAATCTTGCAGGGCATTTATTAATAGGTAATAAATATGTGCATCATCAGAAAGATGCAGATGAAGGGATAATAGTTACTATTTATTATGATGGAGATGATATTATAGTAGATCTTTCAAGGCCATCCTATAATGGAAATTTCTGTACTAATTCATCCATATCAGGAGAGGTTAATTCAGTCACTGAAACATCTATCATTAACTTTGATAATCAAACTCCTTTAATACAAATATTTTCATCTTTTTGGATAAATTCAACTCATTCAGTATCAACTTTTAATGATACTACTTTATTCTCAGTAGAAAAACTGAATTTTACAATAGTTGTTCATGATGAAAATTTACCTGAAATTAGCAGTCTTGTCTCTTCATGGAATCTTCCTTCATTTTCAAGTGAAGATTTATGTGAAGGATCAGTAAATACTTCTAAAGGTCAAATAGGTAATACTGATACTTCATGTAAAGTATGGCTTACATTTATCAATGGAACTAATACTACTACTATGTTTGATAGTGCATTTGTAGATGATGGAGTTAATTATACAGTAGAGATCATTAACTCTACAACTATAAAAGTACAATTATTGATAGATGAACATTATAAACCATTAGATAAACTAGAACCTTTCTTCAATACGGAATTTAATGAAACCTTTTTTGTAGATACTACTAATATATTATGTAAAAAATTAGATATAAATATCCCTTCTGATTATGTTACTTTATTATTTGATTGGAGATCACAACCTGATAGTCATAACTTTGGAACTCAGTCCTGGTTATGTAATGAATCTAAATGGGCTGATGAGGATACAATTTTAACTAGTTCAAATTGTATATTATTTGGTCAAACCTATGATAATTCTAATTTTTTAAATGGTGGATTTAAAGCTAGGAATGAATTAAACAATCAATCCTCAATAGGATTAGGTAATCTAAGTAATGGCCTGTTCTGTATAAGAGGAGAAAATCCTCAAGATACTTTTCCTCAAATGGGTTTAGATAATTCTACTGCTGCATGTTTAGCAATTAATCAATCCTTTTATTCAACTGATACAGGTCAATCTTTTTCAACTACTTGTCCAATGAAAACAACTCAACATGTACAATGGCTATTTAATCAACAATTCATCCAATTAAACGCAACCGTTAATGATTCATTAGGTAATAGAGTTACTTCAGATATAGTCCAAACTCAAACAGGATTATTTGGGATTGATAATCATAGACCAGGAGATTGCTTAATTACTGATCCAGTATCAGGTATAATCATAGGTCAAAGAACAGTAAATATATCCATTCCTGTTGATGGAGAAGGAAATACCTTATTAAAGAATATAACTATCTATAACAGCGATGATTCATTTAATCAGACATTATATTCTAATCTTTCAATTAATAATAGATCAGTAATATTAAATACTACTGCATTTGGTAATGGTGATTATAAATTAGGTTGTATCTCTTTTGAAAATGCATCTACTGAAAGATTAAGCAGCGATTTATTTTTATCTCAGGCCTTAACAATAAATAATATTGATTTTGATGTTGTATCTTTGAATGTAACTCCAGGAGTAAGACATACAAACGATACATTAAACTGTTCATTATTATACATTGGTGAATTAGAAAACAATACATTTAATTTTTCATGGAATAATAACTCAGGTACAATTATAGAATCTAATTCTATAAACTGTAATAATAATACTGTCTGTCAGTTCCCTATAACTCTTAATAATACAGTAATTAACTTTGATCAAGAATGGAGCTGCATGGCTAATTATTCAGTTAATGGAGTTAGTTCAACAAACATAACTACTTTTACAATATCTAACATAGTGCCTAATATAACTGAGGTAATTCCTGGATCATTAGCTAACCTTACATTTAACATATCAGAAGGTTCAACTGTATTATTTAATATCACTAATTTTACAGATTTAGAGGATGAAGATCATTTCTTTACATGGATTCTTGATGGAATAGTCAAGGCAATAACAAGGGCTTATAATTGGATTACTGATTTCTCTGAAGTGATTGGAGGTACATTTGAGACGAGGAATGTAACTGCTATCATTAATGATTCATCTAATAATCAAGACTTAGTTCAATGGTTAATAAATGTATTTGATGTTCCTGCTGCTCCACAGATAACTAACCTTAGTGTATCTCCAAATAATATCTCATGGAATAATGAACAGTTCTCAATTAGATGTTATGTAGTTGATGAAGAATTATCTAATGATTCTTTAGATGTAATATTTGATTACAGATTCCCTGATAATAGTACCTGGACTAATGCCAGTTTAACTACTCCATTTTATAATGAGGCTGAAGGATATTGGCAATCAAATCTAACTGTTCCTCCTCTTAATACATACATAGGTTTATATGATATTAGATGTAGAGTATTTGATAATAATTCAGGAGATAGTGGTTATACTTCAGATAATGATGCAGTTAATGTATTTGATACACAAGTACCTCCTTATGTTCCTAATATTTTAACTCCTGAGACAGGTACATATTCATATTCAATCCCTGTATCATGTGGTTATGGTAATCTATCTGATGAAAATGGAGATGATATTACTTTCTTTATAGAAGGGAACTTCACTAACCAATCAAATTTATCTACAGGTTTCTCAGAGATACTAATCAATTCTACAACTGGATCTTTTGATTGGTTGATTAGTAACTTCCCTGCTCAGACAGGAGTGGATCTTAGATGTAGGACATTTGACGGATTAAATTATAGTTCTTACTTTAATCCATCAGGCACTTTAACATTTGCAGACTTGAATTATATCTTATTGACTGATACAGGTTTCAGGACTAACTTGAGTAAACAAACAGATACATTGATACCTTATCTCCTTACATGTAAATTAGATAATGATGATCAGAACTTTATAGATGTAATATATGCTGATTGTAATGGTGATGGAATTTGGGATTATGCAAAAGAATATTTTAACTTCTCTCTTAAAAAGATAGGTATGTCATTTAATTGTATCTATGACAGAGCTGATACTCATCAGATATCTGCTGGATGTGTTATCAGGAAAGAGTCTAATGAGTCATGGGCGTCAGATATATGTATGATTCCTGATAAGTTTAATAAATGTAATCTTCAGAAAGTCTTTGAGGTAAAGGTAGAATGATAAAGGTAAAGATAAAAACAAAAAATACTCTATTCGTACTAGTTGTATTTATGTTATTTTTATCCTCATCCTATCCTGTTCATGCAGTAGATTTTGATCCAATAGATGATGGTTATCAAGGAGAAAAATTAGCTGATGTTGATTCATCTAAGAAATCCATATCTGATGATGCATTGAATGTCCAGTTATCATCAGGATCAGAGAGTACTCAGAGATTTACCAAAGAACAGATCAATGAGAAAGAATTAGAATTATTAAGAGATGCAATCAGCGATGGATGGGATATAGTCACAGGATTATTTATATTGTATCAAGAGGCAATTATGTTATTATTCAGAGTATTTGAGATGAGGATAGTTATCTTCATTTTATTAGAGCTTATACCTTCAGTATTCTTTAGGATAAGGGATGGAATTACAAGATGGTTTGTAGAAAAACGACAAATATAATATTATTATTGTTGATGATGCAGATAGTATCTGCTGGGAATTTCAATAGTGGTAATTATGATTATGATCAAACAGGCATATTGGCTAATGTATTTAATACTCCTTTTTGCGAGATTATACCTGAAAGAGAAACTTATTTTAATTATTTTCTTGACTTAGATGTATCTGATTATCCTGTATGTGATAATATTAATTGTGATGCTTTAGCAGTAGGTGAGATCTTCTCAGGGTTCAATAGTTGTAATAAAGGCGAAAGAGTAAGTAATGTTCATGTAGAAAAATATACTTATGGAGTGGCCTCAGGAAGTGTATTCTTGCCTGAAAGACCAGCATATCCTTTCCCATTTCAAATTAAATCATGCTATGCTACTTGCGATCCAGTAGTATATAGTGGATTCCAATATAAATTTAAATATCCTGAACCTGCTAGTTATGCCTATTTTTCTTTTGAATGTGAATATCCAGCAGATCTAGACGGAACTATTGTTCAACCATCAGTCACTTGTTTAATTGAAAGAAGTACATCTTATCTAGACGAGGAGGATATAGCGAGGGCAGAATCTAATTTCTTTGATAAATTACCTAATACTTTTAAATCAACATGCAATCTTAAAAATGAATGTTTCCTTACAACCTTCTTAAATGTATTATTAGAGAATGTATCAGCGAATGTAAAACGAGGAGAAAATCCTAATGATATTTATAAAGTAAATTCAACTAATCAATCAATGGATTCTAATGATGGTCAGACAGAGGAAGAATTAGACGAGAGATCAAACATAGGAGATAATCCTGATGATACAAGTATAGAAAAGATAGTCAATGCTCAAGCAGCTTTTAGTAATGTTATCAAAAAGAATAACTTTTATATGAGTATATTATGGTTTATGGAAGTAATAATCTCAATAATAATCATCTTATTTTATATTCTTCAGATAAGAGTAATTATATGGATCATAGGGAACTGGATGCCTGGAATATTCAAGAAGATAATCAAGATGGTCAAGGATGGAGGTAAATTCAAATGAAGAAATTAATCTTATTATTGATCATGGCAATATTATTATCTAATTTTGCATCTGCTGGACTAAGTGACTTTATAGATGAAAAAGTAGATAAGATAGGATTACCTTCACCAATTACTAATGTCATGCAGAAGATAGGAGACTTCTTTGATATGCTACAGATATTTTTCCTTAACTTATCTATGATCTTTATATTTGTATTGTTCATATTAGAGATAATGTTAATGGTATGGCTACCTGTAAAGATAGAACCATTCATCTCAAAATTAAGAAGTATTCTTGAAAAAGTAATGACTATCAACCTTAAATAAATGGAGTTAGTCACTATAAAATAGTAATGCTTATAAATGATAAAGAGTATATTTATAATTAACTCGGAGGTGAGTTAATATGAATAAAGCAATTAAAAAATTAATGTTAATGGGATCAATGGGCTTAGTCTCAGTTTCCAGCGTAATGGCTGCTCCAGCTATCGCAAACGATACATTACAAGGGTTACCCCAGATTGGTACTGATGTAGGTGGATTCCTATCTAACCTAGCTCCAGGACTTGGAACATTCTTGATAATCATAGGAATATTCACAGGTATTTCAGCAATAATCTTGGCTATCGTTGTGGTAATCAGGAAAAAGGTACAAGTATAGTAAGGCCTTAGTGCCTTACCTTTTACCATGAAAAAAGTAATTTTTTATTTATTTTTTCTTCTCATTATGATGCAGCCTGTATTAGGTTTAACTAGAACCTATGGAGATCAAACATTCTTAGCCTCAACTGATTTAACTTTAAATGTGACTACTAACAATCTAGGAATTACTGATCTTGGAGGAACATATACTAATACTATATCTTCCTTTACATGGATTGATTCATCAGGTAATGCTACACTTTGTACTGATAGTTTTGTAATGAATACAGGAGGAGATGGATCAGTAGCATCAGGATCTAATACTACTTTCTCAGGATCTCAAGGGGGTAATCTCTCTATAGATACTAGATATGTAGGATTATATGCAGCAGCTACTTTTAATTCTTCTCTAACTAATTGTTCATATACAGGGATTTCTATAGCCTATCAGAATGAATTATCAGATGTAGTGAGTGGATTACCTACTGTAGGAGATGATATTGGTAACTTTCTAGCCAATCTAGCTCCAGGCATAGGTACATTCATGATCATTATAGGGATATTTGCAGGAGTAGCATCTATAATAGCTGTAATGGTTCTAGTGATAAGAAGAAAAGTAGGAAATAATTAACTATTCTTTATTTTTTTTTTCATTTCTCTGTAAGCTACACATTTAGGACAATCACATTCATCTAATTCTTTAACATAACATAATCCTAACCATGTCTCAAAGAGTTTTAAGGCCTGTAATCCATTCATTTTCTAATGAGCTTTAGACCGGGATAATGTCTTGATAATGCCCTAAGGCATATGTCTCTATCCTCTTTGGCTGTAAACTCAGCTATTGGCTGATTATCATTCTTAACTACTATTTTGTATTTCATTTGGTTTCCTCCACTTTCAAAGTAATCTTATTATCCACTATTGCTTTATGGATCAATTCGTTTAATTTTGTATTGACGCTGATTGCTGCTGTTAATCCTGTAAGCAATACATTAAACTGTTCAAATTTCTTATTTATCTTTTCTAATTCTAATCTCATATAGATTAAATTAGTATCATTTTTTGAATGAGACATTTTTTTATTTCTCCTAATACATACAACGCATATTCTATGACCTTTTATATCGCAACATTAGATCTTACTCCTAGATCAGTATATCTTTCAGCATATTCACATTTAATTCCTACAGGATCTTTAGAGAATATACCTATCCTGGTAAAAGATTTATACTGATCAAATCCTATTTGTTTACAATGATTATTAGCTGCTGATGCTGCGAGAGGTTCAATATATATTGTATCATAGACAAGACCTACAAATATTAAACACATTATTATAAACATTAATCCCATAAAACTTATCATTGCTTTAAATTCTTTCATCTTTTTTCATCCTCCTTATTATTATATTCATACCATGATTGTTTATTAAATAACCATCTCACTCGTCTATAAATATAATATAAAACATTAGGGATTCCATAAATTATTAATACTATTGTAATCATAATGGGTTGAGTAATTATAATTACAGGAGACCATTTAATATATCCTTTAAGATAATTCCATTCATGTTCATTCATCTTAGATACTTCCATAAAGTCAATCTAATTATTTGATACAATGTGAGGATATATTTCATGATCATTTTTTAATATAAAATTCATCAGCTCCTTTTATTTTTCCTCTCTTTAATGATTGATTAGACATGCGATAATAAAAAGAGATCTCAGGCCAGTACTTACTAACCATGATCCCTATAATAAATGAAAATAAAACACACATCAAGAGTATCGACATTGTAGGCGATAACATGACTAACTCTTGACATGCTTTAAGTTTATTTTCACAATCCAATGTTATTGACATTTTGTTTTCTTACTTGCTGCTGGAACTGGAAATCATCCATAAACTCTATCTTCTTAGAGTATGTGTTCCAGTCCATATAATCTCTCTTTTTCCAAAACATATCATTCACCTCTTTTTTTATTTAAATGATAATATGAGTATAAAAGAGAGTCCTAATGGACTCTCTGAAAGAGAGCTTTACAAAGCTCTCTGAGGTATGAATACTGCTCTTGATTCATGGCCTCCATAACTTTTACCTAAAACTTTAGATACATAATGCATCTTCTTGTCTTTCAATGTCCTGATAGAATCCAGTAATAAATCCTTATCCTTTGACTCAGGCAATGCTGCGTTTACTTCCTGTAGATATCTATGTATGACTGATCCTTCTGCTACTGAGTTCTCTGTGCAGGATTTAGTCATTCTTAGATAGACATGGAATCTACCTGTTTTGCTGTTCTTTAATAGATCAGGATCACAGGGTTCTATCTCTAGATGTATCTGCTGCTGTCCTTCATTTAACTGATCCTCAACTACTTCAATAGTCTTACAGACACCATCAAATTCACTTACTAATTCACTCTTTGTTACTTCTACCATTATCGGCCTCCTTCATCTTTTGATGAAAATAATTTATGATATATTTTATCTCCTATCTTGACGAGATAATATCCTATTAATACTATAGCTGCATAGAGTAAAATCTGTAGTAATAAACCTACTAGATTCCTCAATATTAAAGCTATGGCTCCTTTCATTCTAAGAGATCAGCTACATGGTTTTTTATGATGTTTGTAATAGCTGTATCTATGTTAGGGCTATTCTTTATGGCCATGTATCTCTTTAAGAGATCTGATGCTGTATCGTCTAAAATTATGTTTACTCTTCTCATTTTTTCACTCATCTATGTTTTAATAACTCATTAACATAATTTTCATATTTCTCTAATAATCCTTCTTGTTTAATAAATCTAAAAGGCAAATCAAATGTTTCTTTAAAACATTTTTCACAAAAATACTTTTTATAAGATATTCCTTGATCACATCTTAGACATTTTATTTTTTCTCTCTCTTTTTCAACCATCTTATATTATAATAAGTATATATAGTATATAAACCTTTCGCAACCCTTTATATAGTATATTATTCTATATAGTGATTAGTGTTGATAGAAATGTATGGTTAGTGTAGGATATACCCACTGACTACCCCTTACCAGTGACAACATACTACTTTATATATCTATTGTATATTTCCGAAAATTATCTGATCGTTACTATATTCTATTCTCAACACTACACCAATATTCTCCAATAATCACATATTCCAATTCACCACATGGTAGTAACATTCTCACTCAATATTTCATTTAAAAAGGTTATGGTTTATAATTCTCTACATATTCCGATAAGAATAATATTAGCCCATGAATATTCCAATCATCATCAATTCCTTTTTGAGGGGGTGTTGTCACTTGTTAGTAGTGACACCCCCTCAGC
>TARA_R100001530_G_scaffold3820_2_pt1 | contig 26085 bp, 25 predicted proteins | sample TARA_R100001530 | Tara Oceans TARA_R100001530 (sample SAMEA2622166) | marine metagenome | biome: marine biome (ENVO:00000447); feature: mesopelagic zone (ENVO:00000213) & marine oxygen minimum zone (ENVO:01000065); material: "saline water (ENVO:00002010), including plankton... | reverse complement strand
TTGTTTATTGATGAAATCAGACTGACCACCACCAATATCTACATTTCTAGTTCCTTTACCAAATTTACCTCTAGATATTAAAGCATTAAAGAGGGCTATGTTTTCCCCCCTAAAGTTTACATCTGTTTTTTTACTTGAAAACTCTTGTAAATTTGTAGGTGCATCATAGTCTTCTCTATTGAATATATCAAAAAAGTCTTCTTCGTCAACTCTATCATTTATAGTGTTGGGAGCACCACCACCCTGAGTATCGGTTGGGTTTAAATCTTTATTACCAAAAACATGGTCTCCTGCAGATTGATTTATGTCTTTAAAGAAATCAACATCTTCACCTTTAGTGATATTCTTTATAGTTCTAGTACCTGCCCTTATAGTTCCACCCATCATTTTAAGAAAGCGTTCAAATAAAACACTTCCTAGAACTCCTGATAAGGCATTCTTAGCTCTAGCTAAACCATCAGTATCCTCTGGATTAACCATTAAATACTGCCTAATTGCTGCACCTGCCCTAGAATCTTCAGAGATACCTAAAGCTGCAACTGCAAAGTTAAATATATTTCCCTCTTGAGGATCAAAAGCAAAAGCATCTACAGGCATACCTGCAACCATTGAATCAACTGCAAGCTTTAACTTAGGAGATTTTTTAAATAACTTTAGAAACTTTGTACCCCATTGAACTCCCCTTAGAGCAGGAATAAAAGGGCCAGCGAACTCTGAAAATCCTTGAACTAAACCACTAAAGGTATCATCAGGTTTATTTAATCTAAATAAATTATCTTTTGCTCCTGCAGACTGAGCTATCTCTTCTACTGATCTTGCCAAACCTATCCCTATATCTGCAGGTATTTCTGATATATTCTTTAACAGACTATCTTTACCTCTACCTTCATTTTGATTCTGAAGTTCTGCTTCAGCTAAAGGAGCTGTGTATTCCTCATGAGCTATTGAATAGTCATCAAGTTTTTCTTGTTCAGAATTTTGATAAGAATCCATAGCTTGTCTGCTAGTTGTAAAGTCTCTAGCAAGACTCTCTACGTCAGGTTGAACTATACTCATGCTAGTTTACCTAAATTAGCTTTTATATTATAAACAACATTTCCTTTTTTAGTATGGACACCTTTTCTAACCTCTGCATAAGCAGAATCTTTAGCACCACCATACTTACTAAAATCATAAATATCAGTAATAACAACATCTCCATCTATAATTTTAAATTGAAAACCACCTATTGTTGTGGCTGCTGCTACTACATCATCAGAACTATCTAATAATAACTTAGCTTTTCCTAACCAACCAGTTGGATAACGTTCTTTAGCTTCTTTATATTCTTCTTTAGTTCTACCTTTTGCAAAAACTAGAGCAGGAACAGACATTCCAAAAGAGGTATTAGGATAATCAGAGTAATCAACATTAGTTCTACCAGAAGCTATAGCTTTCTTAACTGCTGTCATTAAGACTGACTGAACTCCACTAGATAAAGCCTTTTCTGTAACAACTGGATTTTTATTACTAGTGCTTAATATTTTATTATCTTTTAAATAAGAGGCAAAAAACCTTAAATTATCAGGTACAACCTCAGTAAGTGTTTTTCTAGACAAATTAGTTAAAGACTCAAACACGCTTTCTTTTTTTGCTATATTTTCAAGTTCATTTATTTTACCATAATTTGCTTTAAAGTTTTTAAACCAATTTGGATTCTTTATTTGTTCTTGATTTCTTAATGTCTTAATAAACTTTTTATTTTTACTAATAGAAGCAGGGGCATACTGTTCAGCTACCCATTTTAAAAATGGTTCGGTAAGTTTTCCATCTTTACCAACTGCACTCTCATAATTTGGATTAGGATTTAATAAATTACGTTCTTTAGCAAAAGCTAGATTTCTTCCTTTGTTAGAATTCCACTCTTGAACTCTTCTATTAAGCCATTCTTTTGTTTCTTTAATACCACCCACTCTTGTTTTAACAGCTTTGCTAGAACCATGTCCCATTCCTAATGGTGTTTTAGCCTTCTTACCTCCTTCTGCAAAGTCTACTGCTTTAACAAATCTGTCTATTTCTTCTGTACTTGGATGATGCTTAATATTTTTAGGAGGTGGATACATCTTGGATTTATCTTTAGTTTCTACAGCCCCTACTGTAGCCGTTCCTGTTCCTACAACTGTATTAACAGCGGAAGCTACCTTTTGTGCAGTTGAGAGTTCAGGTTCAACGCTACTAACTTTTTCTGGCTTCTTCTTAGGTTTTACCTTCTTTTCTACAGGCTTATCATCACTACCACCTGCTAAGTTAGATATACTTTCACCTGCCTTTTCTAGTCCCTTACCAGTAAGGTCAATTATCTTACCGAATGTTTCCCAAACCTTAGTGGCAACTGCTGATGTTCCTTCATCTAATGCTACCTGTGATTCTACTCTTGTTTTAACACCATCTATTACTTTATAAACTACATCATCTTCAGACATAGTAAAAGTCTTATCACGAACTTTTAAATCTCTAGTCTGTCTTACATGAGAAACACCTGTGCCTTCTTCCACTTTTGTACTCATAGTCTTTATAGGCTCTGCTGTTCCTTCTGCAAGCTTTCGTGCTCTAATTTGTACTTGTAGACGCTTAGGTAATAGCTTATGTCTAGCCTCTGAATTTACTATTTCTCTTGGGTCTATACCCTTAAACTCATGAAGTAGTCTATAATAAGGTCTTCCTCTTGTACCAAGATCAGCCTTCTCCATCTCCATGCCCTTCTCAAATAACTCCTGATAAACCTGTGTCCGTAATTCTACATCTTTAGTTGCTTGTTCTTCAAATTCTCTCCAAGCCTCAGGATTACCTTCCAACACTCCTTTACCAACGTGTAATTTAAGTAATTTTTCAATTCTATTTTCTGAAGGACTAGAAAAAGTAGTAGCACCCGTAGCTGCTGCTTTAGTAGGAGTGATATTAAGAGGAACGTAAGGTCTATCTTTTTGTTCAACTATAGCTTCTATTGGATTTACATTAACAGACATCTGAGAACCACCAGTTCCACTGGCAGTAGAAGGTGCAGATGATATAGCTGTCGCTTTTTCATCGTGTTTATTCTGCTTAAAAGTTGTCCCTAATGGAAGACCTGTTAGAATGTCTGTGTATTCTGAATCGAAAAACTTTTTAGCTTCAAGAACCATCTCTCTAATTGGAGCAGAGTCACCACTCCTAAGAACTAAAGTTTCTAGATATTCATCATACAGTATTTCTGCATCAAGTATCTTCATGATAAGATCAGCATTAGGTCTTCCTTTAATCTTCTTTTTAATGGCAGCTCGTGTTACCTCATTCAAATCTTTTATATTACCATCATCACCTACCATCTGTTTTAATAACTTGGTTGCTCCTAAATCTTCCATGATAGAAGTTATTGTTGAAGCAAATCTTTTTCTAGTAGTATCAATAACTTTATCATTAAAGAATCTTGTTCGTACTTTACCTAGTTTTGTAGTAGGATCAGCTTGTTCTACAGCATCTTTTAGGGCTTGAACTTTAATTTTCATCCTAGAACCTTCAGCCATAAAAGCTACTTCATCAAGCTCACCGTTTGGTTTTATAAATTCTTTAGCTCTTGCAATTAAATTAACCCAAGGTTTAGAACCTGTTTCAAAAGTTCCTTCACCACTAAAATAATTATCTATAAGAGTCTTTAGAGCACGTTTTTCAGACGTATTAGTTATAGCAATTAGGTATGCTTTATATGTATCATGTGTTATTTTTGGATCATTTAATACCATACCATTTATAATTGCATTAGAATATTCATTATTTCTTGCTTTTTCAGCAGCATCAGAATCGTCTTCTATTTTCTTTAAAACAGCCTTTTGTGACTCTTTATAATCGTTTAGAAAAGTCTTTACACGTTTACCTAGATCAGTTTCAGAATCTACATCATCTCTTAATGTAGTACCTTTAGCTGTACCTGGAACTGTATTAATAATATTGTCCATTATTAATAAATTAGATAAGCCTGGATTTTTACTAGTTCTCTTTAATAATTCATCTCCAAGAATATTTAATGCAGTAAGCTTAATATCTGGTATCTTACTTCCTTTTAAATCTCCCTCATTATTAAGTGTATTTGTTCTAGAAATATCAACTACTAGTTCATTAAACCAAGTAGAATTAATATGCTTTCCTACGGCATCAGCCATAAAGGTTTTATATTTTTTAGCATATTGAGCAGGAGTTGATTCATCCCAAACACCCATGTAAACAGGCATTAGTCCTTCTAAGAACCTTACCTTATTATCTATTTTTGCTCTAAGAGCTTTAGATGTAACACCCAAGGCTTCCTGTTGTTTACTCTCGGCTATAATTATATTAGCCTTATTCATGAGAGTACCAAAGGTAAGATCAACATCCCGATATAACGCAGCTTTATTGGCAGGATCAACTCCAGTTTTAATACCGTTTGAAAGACCTAGAAGGGTATTTTTAAATAGAGTTGCTCTATCTTTTATAGGCATTCGTTCATCATTCAAAATCTGTAAGCCTTCTACAGAATGAAAATCCTTCATCTTCTGAATGCCTTTATTTACCTTTATCTCATCAACTGCTTTATGATAATGAAACTGTGCCTCTTCCTCTAAGAACCCTGGCATTTGTTTGTCTAAAGCAGCAGCTAATTCTGCGGTAATAATATCATTATGAACAGCATTAGCTTGTTGTTTAGTAGCTAATGTTGACATTGAATCTGCTAATGTAGTTAGTCCAGTAGACATTCTTCGTCTGTTGGTAGAATCATCTATTGGTTTTTGTACGGCAATATCTGTAACGGGAGCTGTTAATTTAGTTATTACAGGATCAAGTCCAAATTGATTTTCTTTAGGCATTATCCACTCCCACTAAATCTAGACTTAATTTTACCGTCTGCAGCAGTATAAAAACCAACCTTAGCATATTTATCTATACCCAATCCTATAGCTTGAGTAACTAGACCAGTTGAATCAGGTACAGCAGTCAAGCCAGAAAATGCTTTGTTATTCTTATCTAATGTACTAAGCTCAGTATTCTTTCTCCTTCTTCTAAAATCACCTAATGCTATTTTAAAGTTCAAATCTTTTCTTGCTAAAGCTTCATAACCATCTCTCTGAATATTTTGTATTCTAGCTAAACCAGAACCTAACTCAGAGTCTCCACCTTGAGATTCAATCTTAGCCTTTTCTGAAGCTTGAGCTGCCCGAATAGCTTTATTTAAAGCATTAACATCTAAGTGTTGTTTTTGAACGGATAATTGCTGTTCTTCGTTTATATGTAAATAAGAATTGTATGCCAAGTTATTGTTCATCGCAACCTGTCGATTAGCTGTGTCCCTGCTCCTATAGTAATCAGTCCAATCTTGGTTATTTTGATCACTGAGTTTCATCAGACTCATGCCAAATGAAGCAAGCTCTGTCAACATATATGCTTTACTCATGTTGCTAACCTACAGAATTCATAAAACTTAACATTATTGAACATCCTCTCTCCTATTATTTTAAAGCCACACCATTTAATCCACTTGAGGTGGACTTCATTTCTACTATCTATGATATTACATAGATGAGGATATATCGTATTCATTCCTACGACCTCTGATCGAGACTCTTTTAGAAAAGGAATCTTAATTTTTAGTAAACCTTTGCTCCCTAACATCCACACAGCTCCCGATATCTCAGAGGTTTGTATAGGTGAAACTCCATACATTCCTACAACTTGACCATAAGGGTTTATTATAGAGCGACAGACAGTGCTAGACAAGTAAGCATATCCTAAGGCTTGCTCTGGAGTGTGTCCTAAAGTTTCTACTTCTCGTTTATCTTCGTATCTTAAATTTTCTTTTAAATATAATACGTCTTCTAATATACTTTTTCTATGGTAAGGTTTCATATACGGCCTTATCTTAATCACTATGCTCTCCTACTAACCGTCCTCACTACATAGTTGCCTTCCCAATCTGCTCCTGTGAAAGCACAAGGTAGATAGGAATCGGATAATAATTCTATTTTTAAATCTCTAGCATCTGCTAGAATTAGTTTCTTAAAACTTCCTGTTTCAAACGGTACTTCACCTACTTTATTTAAGGCTGATCCAAGTATTCTACCAGTATATATGTGACTGAAAGGAGACCTACCTGGAGCTGTGACCTTCATCTCAAAGTATCCTGCCCTAAAGTAGTCTACATTAAACTTCCTGATCTTTAGAATACCACCAGAAAGAGAGCTAAGTCTCCCTGCTACATCTGTTTTAATTGTAGGCTCTGTAAACTCATATAAAAACTGATACTCTTTACCTATTAATACAGGATATGCTGAGTGATCACCAGTAGCCTCTAGTGTTCTAGGTGTTATTTGTGATACTCCTTGTACTAATCCACCTTCTTTACCTTCCCAAGCAGCACTGTAAATAACCCTGAAAGTAGAATTAAAATCATCAGGGTATGGAATAACCCATGAAGTTTTATCAGTACCAATATTATATGTACCAGTAACCTCAACTAGTCTATCTAGATGTACCTTAAATGGAAGCTGAGTAGAACTGGCAGTCATACCAACAAGATTAGCATCTTGTAAACTCATCTGATCTAGGTAAGTACCATCAGGTCTAACCACTACAAAGTAGGCTATGTAGTCTATGATAGTCATTCCTATCACTTGCTCTTCTTCTTTAAATGTCCACTTAGACCAAGAGCTTAATTTCTTAGCTCCCTCTTGAAACATGAACTTGTATACAAATATCTCATTGACATTTTCATCAGATAATACGAACAAGAAATCATCGTGAGGAACGATTTGAAATCCTCTACCCTTGATGTAGCTAGGACAATGAGCTGTAATGTTCTCTGCTGTCTCTTCCTGCAAGTCCTCGATGATACCGAACTCCCGAATTGTAGAGAAACCATCGTTCTCATCAGCGAAATATATCTTCCTGCCGTTGACCACAGGTGTAACAGTCTTGTCATGTTCGTACTCTGTCAGTAGTGATATCTTAGCATTGGTAGGAGTAAGCCCACCAGCAGCAAATTCACTTAATTTAAACTGGCTGAAGTCACTAAAGATATATAGATTTTCATTGAAGGGTATAGCACTATGTAATATGCTTACCTTATTTGATGGGGCTGCCAGATCAATCATGTCTGTATCTAGCAAGTCTGTAGCTGTGGTAGCATAGTAATTATAATGTCTACCTAATTCAGATAATATAATATTTTCATTAGCTAAAAACCCAAGTCTGTTCTTATGAAAGAACATATCATTTAACTTCTGTCCAATGAATGATGGGTCTGGAGTTGTGTCCTCATCTCCTGCAGCTCTATCAGTCCATTCAATTTGTGATAGAGTAAATCTTTTTTCTCCAAAGTCTGTACCAAGAGATGAGTGGAATGGGTCTTCTATAGTTCTAATTAAATTTATTGGCATAGTATCAGCATCAATACTATTAGGTAATCCTGCTCCTACAGTTTCCGTCCATTCTCCTACATCTGAATCTGAAGCATTTGAGTGTCTTATCCAGTAGTCATCCGTACCAGCACTAGGATCACCAGTAAGTTTAATAGTAAATCCATCTTTAGTCCTTGAAGGTAAGTCAGTAAAATCTGGAACTGAATCTTTTATTCCTATTAAGTTATCTTCAGGTGCATTACAATGTAAAGTAAAATCTGTTCCATCATCTTTAGTCACATGAATATTACTACCACCAAACTTAGTCATGGTAAATGTAGAACCAATAGCAGAGTTCATGTCACTATAAATATCATCAATCTGTACTGCTGCATCAGTGCTTGAAGTAACAGTAGATACTAATGATCCATCTACATAGACTGTCATTGTGGCAGCATTAGTAGCTTGCTTTAAAAATACTATTCCTTCAGGTGCTCTTACACTTCCAACACTTGTAAACTCTTCACTAAAATCTAAACTAAATGCAGATTGTGTTCTCTTTAGAACTGTTTTCTGTTTATTTAAAATGAATGTATAGTCTGCTACTGAGAATAACTGTAAGTTATCCCTAGCGTTGCTCGTAGTTATGTAAGATAATGGTTTACCAGTAACACCAGAAACACTAACTGGACTACCATCTATATCATATACTTCTAATTCTGTTCCTGTAAAGTCTGAACTAAACGCTGCATCAAATTGTTCTGAAGATATTATAAGAACATATCTCTCAGACGCATCCCTATTAATATAATGAACGTAAGCATCGGTATCCGTTTTAGAAGTTAATTTAGAAATATGTTCTAATGGGGGTCTCTTCTTCAAACCCTCTGCTACAGTAGACATACCATTTTCTTGTACTTCTGATTGTGATGCTAATCTTAAACTGGGTGGTTGTTGTGAAATACCATTTATCAGATTAGAAATCTGTTCGTTAATAAGTGGCATTTATAAGAACTTCCTATAGGTCTTTGTCATATTTACCATATCTAGTGTTCCATATCCCACATTATATCCTGCTCGTTCTGCCTCATCATCTAGTAAATCAGCATAAGCTTCAGATTCTTCAAGCCTATTAACTGTTTCAGCAGATGTTTGTCCAATTATTTCTTCTTGAAAAATTCTAGCAGCCTTGGTAGTAACATACTGTCTGACTGCTTGTGGAGTATCTTGGAAATCTAATAGAGTTATAGTAACTGCATTGGTTAGATTTTTAGTCCAAGTAAATGTATTATTATCTAGATCATAAATATACATTACTCCAGAGATTCCCCTAATAGTAGTTAACTGGTTCTCTACATAAACTGATAGAACCGAACTACCTATAGGAATTTTATTATCACTATCTCTTGTTAGTGTTACGTCCCACTCTGTATTGAAATGCCAACCTTTTTGCTGTGTTTCTCTATTAACATTAGATAGTAAGTTCTTTGCTTGCGTTACTTCTACAGTTGTTGCAGTTTCTAAACTGGAAACAGCAGCCTCACCTATAGCAGAAAGCAAGCTATTAACTGCTTCTAATTCAGTTAGCGGAGTGGTTGATATAAAGCCCATTTTACGTTACCATACTCATGCCCATAAGTTGAGCATTTCTTATTGTTAAGTTATCTGTGCTATCTATATTAGCAACAAAGACAGAAATATAATCATTTGTAGCCATTGAAGCATAGCCCATTGTGTGTAAGTTAACTGAGTTCACAGTAGTTGCAGGAGAAAAACCTACAATCTGAGTACCAGTTATTAGCGTACCATTCTTATGTAATGCTACTGCAAATTCTTTATTAGTTATAGCTGTATCAATTTCTAAAGATACTGAAGCCATAAACATACAGTTAACAGTAGGTGTACCTGTATAGCGTAACCTTGCATTTGTATTCATATCAAACTCATTAGCTGCAGGACTAACACTTAGAGTATAAGTTCCTGCACCTTCTACATAAGTTCCTGCCCCTGCAATAGAGGTAGATGCAGGTGTAGATACATAGATACTACCCTGTTTAGTTTGACACGTTTCAATGAAGTCACGCAAATCTTGAGGTGTTATTGCTCCTGCAGACTGACCATCTTGAAAGAGGTTAGTCGTAAGATCAGTAACGGTGCGTGATGTGTCTGCCATTCTATTCTCCCTAAATTAAAAAAAATAGGAGAGTCTAGTAAACAACCTAGACTCCCCCATGATGTTACGAGGTTTTAAGCTCAATACAAGCTTCAGGTCTAATAAAGCCGTGACCCATAGCGTACTTAGCTACGATCCACCAACCTTGAAGTTTGATATCATACTCAGTTTCAACAGCCAAGTTAAGTAACTTAACGGTAGCTACTGAAGATTTGTGCATGATAAGTCCAACAGTAGTAGAGAAGTTGCCACGATGAGCAGCAGCTCCAGTAGTGATGTTGGAAGTAGGTAGGTTATTAGTCTTCACAATGTGAATACCTGCAACCCTCAGTACCGTACCATCTGCATACGTTCCTGATCCACCCCAATCCCTATTAAGAACTGATGTGGTTTCTGCCATCAGATAATACTGGGCAGGTTTAACGAACATATACCTGTCATTCTCAGGTACATTATTCTCATCCAACTTCTGAGCACCATCGAACATACCTGCAGCCAGATCAGTACCAGAAGTACCATATCCTGCTAAGGTTTGCACAGTACCACCACTAGCACCAGAAACTAATGCAGCGGATCGTGCTCCAAGAACACCCTGTTGAAGAATGTTCTGATCCCATTCTGTACCAAGGGCTATACCTGCTTCCTTAGCATAAATAGAACGTACATCGTAGTGATTCATAGCTTCATCAAGGTTGTTGACAAAGTGATCAGCTACTAATAGACCATCAATCGAGATGACCTTTTCATTTTTGTGTATTGCCGTACCATCAAGCTTATTAGCAGTAGTACCTGTGTCACCAGATGCGTTTATATACGCATATTCTGGTGCAGTAGATTTCCAAACCAATGGAAACTGAGCACTAATACCAGAGTTAATAGAACGGACAACGTGCTTGTCCATAGTAACACTTGCTTGTTCAAAAGCGGTCAAAACCTCTCCTGCATATACCTTTAGATATAATGCAACGGAAGAACCTGTAGAGTTCGCCTGACCTGAACGAGTCATTGTTACTGCAGGTGCGGTTGTCGCTGTTACACCCATAGTAATCTCCTTAAATTAAATTAATAAAAAGTACCTAACAATAGCTATACTTTTTTTTAACTTTCACTCAAAGATTGTCCACCGCAGTAGGTCTTTAGTTACTTGTCAATACTTTATAGCCTTAGATAGAGCCTGTAGCAAATATATCAGACCTATCTAATTTATCTAAAACATCTTGGCGAAATGCCAAGTCACTCTCATATCTTGGGTCTTTCATAGCTTGTACTACCTCAGCATTACTACGAAATACATCTCCATCAATTCTGCCAGTAGGAGATTCGCCACCATAGGTAGTACCTTCCTTACCAGTTGATCCTTGGTAGTCAGCCCTAAGTCCTTTAGCTGCCATTAAAGCTGTGTTAATATCACCACCATTAACTGCAGCATCATAAGATTTAATTTGTTCAGGAGTATAATTAGATTTAGCCCAATCAACCATAGAGGAATATTCTGTTTTTCCACCCACAGATTCCATTACCTGAGTTCCTAGTTGTTGTCCCAAAGCTTTTACTCCTGCAATATATGTATCAGCATATTGTCTACTGATTCCTGCATCTTCTAATGTCTTATAACTTTCATCCCTAAGTCCACCAAGTTCTTTATACTCATTAGCTAAAGCTTCCATATCAAATGGAGCTTCTTGAGTTTGAGGTATACTTAGATCATCACTTTCCAGTTCTAATGTTTGTTCTGGTTCTTGACCATGAAATTTCTTTTCTAATTCTTCATAACTTTGTTTAAGTTTATTATAGTCACCACCAAACTTATCGCTCTCTTGTTCTATAGGTCTAACTCCACCTATATCATGTTCTACTTCTTCAACCTTTGAAAGCATCTCCTGATTATGAGCCTCTTCTGCCGTCATATCAGGTGCTTCACTATTTACCTGTATTTGGTCTGCCATCTCGTTCTCCGAATGTTTCTTGTATTGCTCCACTATGTAGTCTCTTCTTAGTCCAAGTAGAGGGAACACCGCCAGAAGACCCAACTTGATCTAGTTTTTGTTCTAATATTTCATCTGGTTTATGTACTACATCTTTTAGTTCTTCCTTAGAAATAATATTTTTCTCAGGCTTCTTGCTCTTAGTTGTTGCCATTTTTCATTTGCTCCCTCATCATTTCACCGCCCTGACTAACAGCATTAGGTACTCCTGCTTGCATCATATCAGCCCTTTGCTGTGCTTGTTGAGCAGCTTGTTGTTCTTGTTGGACTTCTTCTTGTGTCTTGATTAAACCCTTCATGTCTATACCAAATCCAGTACCTAATCTTTTCATAGCATCACTTACATTAGTGTAAGATACCACTGCCTCAGGGCCAAGTATTTGGGCTGCAGTCTGTAAGAAAGTGGCAAGTTTATTTGCATCGTTACCCCTACCTAACGCTTCAAACCCTGTGATAATTATAGGCTCTACTGTGTCTTTAGGTAGTTGTGGTAATTTCTTTTCACGTTCTAGCACTGCAATAATCCGTCTGATTAAAGGTAACTGTAGCTCATGAGAAAGTAAACTATAGATACCACCAAGTGAGGTCTCCAGTTCATTAGCTAAGAACCTGATCTCTTCTGCAGTAACACGCTCTGCATCCCTTTGAACACTCTGGTTCAATAGGAATGCAGCAGCCAATCTCCTTTCGGTTGTTTCTAGGGTTTCTCTAGCTACCCTAAAGTCATTGAACTTTTCCATCTGAAGGACACTAACATCTTCTGCAGACCCTTGCCTAACTGCTAGGTTAGGAGCTTGGGATATAGTTTTAAGCTTGGTAGTTCCATTAGGTCTCACAAGAAAGATTGCTCTCGCTGCTGCACATGAACCTTCTAGTATAGCTTTGCTCAATCCTTCTAGTGCTCTTAAGTCACCTAGATATTCTTCTACGAAACCTCTTCCATAATCCTCACCATCTATTGAAGAGAACCTCAGGGTTAACCAAGGGTTCTTATCTAACGGATAATTAGAATCAGTTCCAGGTATCTTCATGTCATTTACTTCTTGATGGACACGAATTTTATTATCTTTACGTCTTACTATTGTATATAAATTTAATTCTTTTTCATCTGCCTTGTCTGCATCACCTGATTCTTTGGGGGGGAGCTTACCAAAGATATCCATATAGAGTTCTCGACTCATCTTCTCATGGACAATGACTTCTAACATTTTACCTTGAGGGTCTCGTCTTACTACATACTGATCAAGATGAAATACTCTTACTGCATTATCTTTATCTACATGAAGACAGGCATTACCTGTAATTATTAAATGTCTTAATGCCTCGTTCAAAGGAACACGCATGGCTTTAGCTTCTACCTCATCCATGACTGAGCGTTCCATAGAATTTAATCCCTCTTCTACTGGTGCTCTCTGTGTTTGTAGTTCTTCTAATGTAAAGTCATCTATCTGAAATTTAAAGAAAGGAGAATTGGGGGGAAACAAAGTCAACAATAATTTTGCTGACAAATTATTTACACCCCTTGCTCCTATAGCTTGATACGGTGTGGGTAAATCATGATCCTGTGTTCTATGTCTAGGAAGTATAAAAGGTATGGTCAACTCTGAGGCATCCCAAGCTCTCTCTAGGAAGTTCTGTCTCCTTCTACATAAAGTTCCATACCGTTTACTAGTTTGATTCATGCTAGTTGTAGTCCTGTGTTAGCAAATGATTCTGTGTTAACATAAGTATCACCTGTATCCTGTTGTTTTTGTCTGTTTGATTTAGCTTTCTTTATTTCCATAGCTAATACTGCTGAAGCCTGTGCTCCACCTGAGCCTGTTACTTGATTGTGAAGTGAGTTATATACTATTGGGTTGTAGCTGTAAGCTGACTGATCATATGCAGATGCTTCTTGACCTTGGGGAAATAACTGACCCATAGCTACTGAGCCACCTAAACTCATTACTCCAAATCCTAACGCTCCTGCTTGAGTTACACTACTCCCAACAGCATTTATAAATGATGTGGAAGTACTAGCACCTAAAGAACCACCTAAACTAGAAGCAGTAGAGCCAGCACCTAAGCCACCCATACCACCAGTAAAACCACCAGTAATTCCACCAAGTAAAGCACCTTGTAATACATCACCACCAGTAATGGCTGCCCCGGCAGCTCCAGTAGCTGCACCGATAGCTATACCAATAGATATAGGATCACACATAGTTTAACCTATGTTCAAACCAGATGGGCCAGTTGGTATAGTGAATCTAGATTTCCCTGTCGCTCTCCTTGCTACCTTAGTCTTTGCCTTTGCACTAGCCTTCTCAGCAGGAGCTTTCGCTTTAGCTGCCACAGTTGCTATCGGTGCAGGAGGACTTGGAGGAGGAGGCGGTGGGGGAGGAGGAGGGGGTGGGGGTGGAGCACTTGGTCTCCCCCCCATACACATTGCCACACTAAGTAACTCTAACACTAGTATTTTCTCCCTTGTAAGCTTCTGCTTTTATCTCTTCTTGTTTATCTTTCAGCCACCGTATCACTTGTTGCTGACCAATTAACTTGGACACTTCTGGCTCACTCACTAATAATGTTGGCAACTTATCAGGGAACATCTCATCTAAATGTTGAAGTAATCCATCTGTTATTACCATGCCACCAAAATCTTCAGTGTGTCTATATTTTACCATAAGTGTACTCCTAAAGGTCTGAAATTATTTGAGTGTAATCAAACTTTACTTTACTGGACAAACTCCTTGCACACATTCATCATCCTCAAGCTCGTGGATACCTACCGCTTTCTCCCAATCCACCGTGGAAAGCTGAGAGATGTACTCTTCATAGGTTTCTCTGTTGACAACTTGTTGGGGGAGATACTCATATCCTGCCTTCTCTTCATCAGACATACAGGGAAGAAAGCTAACCCCAACATAAGAAGACCAGTTAGATTTGAGCCAGTTAATAATATATGGGACTTCAGCTTCTTCATAAGAAACTGTAATCGAGCAGTTCTGCTCAACGTAAGTATCCATAAGAAATTTATAGCGAACCAGTTGTTCAATCGCTCCTTCCATGTTGACATATCTATCTTTCTCCTTTGAATAAATGTCTTGACTAAACCTAATGTCTTCCCAAATTACAGGGAATGTGACAATAACATTGTGTTCATCCACAGGATTAGGTATTACTCTATACCCTGCTTCCCTTAACTTGGAAACCATTGGGTCATTAACACTGAAGTTTACATTGTTAAATATATATTTTCCCTGAGGTTTATGACAACCCTCAGTAGTATCCATGATCTTACTGAGTGTCCCACTAGGTTTAATGGTGGTGACATTCTTAGGTCTCTGAGTACCTAGCTCGTCAGCCATAGAGTAAGCACCATGTACTGCTATGTTTTTAAACTGTTTATAATCATACTCTGCTAAGTCAGACCGCCTAGCTATACCTGTTAGTCCTACTCCACACAGCCTGAGGTATTCATTGTTCTCATGCCATGAGTCTTGGAGTATGCCATCCTTCAGGTTGACTAAGGTTTGTCTGTAGTTAGCCCTAGCTATAAGATAGAGTGCTCTACACAGACCATCACTATCATCTTTAAACTTTCCTACGTCTACCTCTGATAGATTACAGAAGCTCTTGTTCCCCAAGAGTATCTCCGCACACGGATTAACACCAGAGAACCAAGGTGCTCTCCTTCTAGCCTCAACCCCATTGATAATTCCAGGTTCAGAACCACCAGACTCTTTTATAATATCAAAGAATTGGGTAAGCTCACTATCATCAGGCTCTCTCCAGAATACTACAGAGTTATTAGACTGACTCCTATGGGGAGTGTCCTCTAGTTTATCCTTAGCTCTGGCGAATTGTTCCCACTCTGGATTATCATAATACATAAGGGCTATCTCTGCTGACCTTCTACTACTGAGCACAGTACCCAACCAGTTCATAATGTCTAGGATATCCATCCTGCTAAGGAGTTGACCTGCTTTCTTATTAAGAATCTGAACGATAGATTGGAAGGCTTTAGCTATAGGTTTATCACCTGAGCTTATCCAACCGTATCCAGAGAGTCGTAGTCCTGAGGGTCTGAGGTTTGATAGATCGAGTACGAACTTTGTAGCTTTCCCTTTGAATGCCAGAAGCTTACCGATACTTTTCGCCCATGCCTCAGCGGAGTCTCCAATAGCAACTGTCCAAGTCCCTGTATCGGAATCATAAGATTCTCTGTTGGTTTCTCGTCCCCCTTTACTAGTTCGCTTTGAATATTTAACTTCAACTTCTTTGATTGGCTGTGTGAATCCAGACAACGTTCCGACAACTGGAGTAAATCCGACTCCGCATCCTTGAAGCAAAAGCCACAGACTGTCAACGATATCATGTATAGTCTCCACTTTTAAATGAGCACAATTAAATTGACTAGCTTCTCTAGTCTTGGCGATATCAGTACCACCTAACCACAAGGTTCTGCCACTCACAGAAACCTTTCGTTCTAGCATGAGCTGACGTAGCTCCTCTAGTTCAGCCCCATTATACATATGTTCTCCTGCCCTACACCATAACCACTTCTGGTGTTCGATGACTCTATCTATAGTTTGTTCCCAAGTCTCAAACACCTCACCCTTCTCATCCAACGGTCTACTATAGGTACGTCTTGTAATAATTTCAGCTCTAACTGAAGTCATACACACTCCTCTAAGACAGGTGGTTTATAATTTTTACCTTTAAGTATCTTCCCCTTCTCATCTTTAGTAAACGGATACTTACTCATGTTAGATTTATGAACAAACTCAAAAGCCTTATCAAAATCTAAACCAAATGACAATGCAGTTCCCTTTATAACATAGACAACATCACACATTTCTTTCAGGAAATCTTGCATAAGAACATGGCGTTCTTCTAAGTCTAAGTTACCCTCTAAATCTAGACCAACCTCAGCAAGCTCTTGAACCTCTTCAAATATTAATCTCATTCTCAGCTCAAGTAATTCCTTACTGAACGGTTGGTCTATTGCAAGCTCCATTTTCTCATGGAACTCTCTAACTTTTTTCATTATAATAATACTCCTTCATCATTTCTAAACATTTAATGGCTTTGTTCAAGTCTTCTATACCATTCTTATCCTTGTGCCTGACCACATATTTAACTACACTACCAACATCCATACCCAACTGGTTCTCCATTATAAAAGTCCAAGGGTCTATCTTATACTTAGCATAATATGGTGGTCTAATGTTAGTGCTACCACCCTTCCACTGATCATTCAATTCGTTGGAGTCCATAACAATACCTCTTCATTTTTAAAGTTATAGTCTTCAGCCCTTAGTATCCTAGCTACCCTAGCTTGGGTAAGAGCTGCGAATTCATCTAGCCCTGCCTTAGCAAAAGCATCTACCACCGTCTGCCACTTCACACCCTCTTCTCTTAATAAAATATCAGCTTTCTTTTTCCCGATACCTGGACAGCCCTTATAGTTATCAACCGCATCACCTGTCAACGTCTGATAGTAAAACATAAAGTCTGCTTTGTCCTCATCTATTTCCATCAGTTCTTCTGAGTCCATGTTAAAATACTCACATGGAATTGTCATCATATCTTTATCAATAGATATAATAATGTTCCTGTCTTTAGTTGAAGTGGCAAGCACCCCCAAGGCATCATCAGCCTCACAATTATCGAGGACACAAGAATTGTAAGTTAATTTTAAATGTTTCTCCAGATGATTATACCCTAGAGGCTTCTTACCACCTTTTCGGTTTGCTTTATATTCGGGAAAAATTTTTCGCCTAAAATTATTTGTCCTATCTGAGAAGCAGAGTATAACGTGCTCTCTATCTGAGACTCCAAACCTTTCCTTCCAGTATTCTACTGAATTTACAGACTGAGCCTCAAGCTCTTTGAGATTAGTAGCAGTAGTAACAATACCATCATCCCACTCTACTTCTTTTTGTACTGCCCAACAAGTTCTGTATGTAAGAATGTCTGCGTCTATTAATAACCTCGTAGTGTCCATTTAAGCCCCCTTCATGAGCATGAATTTTATAATGACAGTTTTCACAAACGTATATACATTTGAGAACTTCTTTAATTAGTTTAACCTTATTCTTTTTACCAAGACCACCCAACACAGTTAATTTCTTTTTACTAGGATCAACATGATGAAAATTAAATGATCTAGTTGGGTTTCTAAAACTACATACCTCACAAGTATAATCTTTTAACCAACATAAAAATGATGCCCTTACAGAATTTTGAAATCGGTTATAGTTAGACCTATTAGTTTTAGATTTATAAGGATTATCTTTTAGAAGAAAGTTTCTATCTCTCTCCATAAAAGAAACCAGCTCCTTTACAGTCTTAATGCGTTTCTGCCCAAGTTTCTCCAATTTTTGCAGTTGCGGAAAGTGGGCAACCAAACTCAAAGAATTCCCCTGCGGATTGAATCGCTCCCTCAGCGTAGGTGGCAATAGTTCTAGCATAGCGTTTAGTTACCTCGATTTGAAATTCATCATGTATGTTAGCAACAAACTCATAGTCTGTGCGTGGCATAAGCCCACAAAATTGTAATCGTTTGTCTAATATAACTAGAGCCTTCTTCATAAGCACTGCACCTGCTGACTGAAGCAGAGTGTTTAACGCACTGTGCTCCGATCTAATATGTAATTTCCTACCATCAAGTCCTATCAAATATCCCCTTCTTCTATAGGTTTCTTTAACTTTGTTGGTAAGATCATCTAAGCCTGTAACATTCTGTAAAAACCTACGCCTTGATAATCTACCTGCCTTTATTCCCTTACCTAGTATAGCTCCTAGCTTGGTATCACCTGCCCCATAGATGAAAGCATAAAACCAAGTCTTTGCTGTGTCACGGTTCTCTATCTTAAGAGCCTTCATGTTAAGGGTATGTATGTCAGTACCCTTAGACTTACTTCCAGATACAGCAGCTTCTACATACTTACCACCATCATACCTAGTCATGTATCCTGCTAGTGCTCTAAGCTCTAGCCCATCAGCATCCACTCCTACTAATTGTTTCCCATCACTAACACCGAACAAACCCCTGCACTCCTTACCGTAAGGACTATAAGAGGCAGGAACTTGAGCTATATTAGGATAAGAGTGAGTACAACGTCCAGTAATTGCTCCATTTGTGTTTACCCTTCCATGTAGTCTGCCGTTACGTTCAAGTTTAAGCCAAGCGTTATCACCCTCAGCCAGTTGAGAAATACGTTTGCTAATTAAGAAGTGTTCTTTAAGTTCTTTACAGTTTGGATAATCAAGCTTAGATAGTATTGCCTCGTTCACTTCTGGTTTCCCACCTGGAGTAAAAGAGTTTGGTATCCATCCATACAATGTCTGCAATCGAGACGATATATGGTCTCTGGAATTCGGGTTGAATTCCACAGTTTTAATCTTAGTAAGCTTATCTCCAGTTGTGTAGCCTCGTTTCTCGTTATCTTTCTTTGGAGTAAACTCTCCTTCAGAAACGTACCAACTGCCAAATGAATCCCTGAGCTTTTTAGCAAGTGCTTCTTGATTTTTAAGTAAGCTAACATATAGTTCTTGTCCTTTCTTTACATCAAAATGAAAGCCATGTTTTTCCTGTCTAGCTATGATCAATGCAAACTCATGTTCTATTTCTACTGAATCATTAGGTGGTTCTTGATCTAAGAAATGATAATACAAATCAAGAGTGACCTGAACATCCTGCACACAATACTTAGCCATCTCCATAGTAAACTTAGACCAATCGGCAGTCTCACCGTAACTGTCTTTAAGTTCTCCATTACGTTGACCCCAAGCTTTTAAACCATGACTACCCCATAGCTTAGTCTCTACCTTTCGCTCCTTAGCATCCAGTTCCTTTAAGTCTGGATGAATCAATCGAGACAGGACTAGAGTATCTACAATTTTAGTAGTCTTACGAGGAGTCCAGTTTAACACCTTCTTTAAAACAGGCAGGTCATACCCTATAATATTATGACCTATCAAAGTATCAGCATCTTTCATTAAATCAAGAGCATCATCCAGACATTCATAAGAATTAAATTCATAATTCATAAAGTGTCCTAGCTCATTTGCATACAGTTGACCTGCCTTTGCACCCACTACAGCCAACCCTATACAATGTACCTTATCTACTGTATCAAGTAGTCCATTAGTTTCTAGGTCAAAAACAAGTTCCATTATTTCATATCTCCTATTGGAAATCTTTGTTCAAAGTTAGAAAGGCGGTTCTGTATCTTTGCTATATCCATCCTCACTGATGCCAGAGCATTCACTAAGTCTTCCTGTATCCTGAGAGTACCGTAGTGTGGTTGCAACGCCAGTTGAGCTTCCTTTATACCTTGCTTTGAGAACTCTAACAGTCGTTTCATCTCCTTCCTGTTGATCTCTTTCAAGTCCAATAACGAAATCACTGAGTTGAGCAATCGCTCCGCTTCCCCTAAGGTCTCCAATACTGATCTGTTTACCATCTTCATGTCCTTTCCCCTGCATAGGTCTTTTAAGGTGAGACACAATAAACATTCCTATGTTTAACTCTTCTGCCAGTGATCTTAAAGAAGTCATTAAATTATCTATCAGTCTACGCTCGTCTCCGTCCCCTCTACCAGACACAACAATAGATATATGATCAAGAATGATCCAATCCACATTGCAACTCCTAGCAAGATAACGAATACGATTGGCAAGTACATCTCCATCTACACTCCCCCAATGGTCATAGAGAAAAAGTCTTCCACCAGAAAAAACCTTTTCCCAAGTTTCCCTAAAAAATTTTGGCTCTAAATTATTTTCAAGGTGGAGCATCTGGTTTGCTTCAATAGACATAAAGTCAATCGCAGCCTGTCTTATAGACTCTTCCAGTGCGATATAACCTAGTGTCTCCCCTTTGGATAAGAAGTATGAAGCTATCTCCTTAACCATCGTTGACTTACCTGCACCTGTACCTGCACAGAAAGTTACAAGCTCTCCTTTCCTAGCTCCTAAAGTTTTAGCATTCAATCCATGCCAAGGATATTCATGATCACTAGGGGTCATCGGTGTATTAACCAAGTCCCAAGTGTCTTCTCCTGCTACTATGCCATCAGGTCTTTCTACTCTAGCATTCCATATGGCACTTACTACTTGATCCCTCAGCCCCTTCTTCAAACACTCATTAGCGTCCTTCTCAGGCAACTTAGCTATCTTACACTTTCCTGGTTTAAATAATTCAGACACTTGAGTAGATGCTGTTTGTCCTGCCTTATCCATATCAAACATCAGGATAATCTCATCAAAATTATCTACTAACCATTCATAGTCTTTCTTGATAGCCTTCTTAGCGGATGCTGCCCCATTAGGAAGAGAGACCACAGGCCACTTGCAGTTCTGAATCTCCGCAACACTCAGGGCATCTATCTCTCCCTCAGTGATAACAATCTTTCTCCCTGTGCTCCAGAGCTGTTTACCCCAAAGACTACTACAGTCACCTAATGTTTTAAAGTCATGTCCTTTAAGCCTTACCTTTTGTCCTATTACACTTCCACCCTCTTTGAATTCTGCAATGTGACAGTCTTTGTTATTATATGTTCCTATAGAATAGGAAAAAAACTTGCAGGTTTTTTCTGAGATTCTTCTTTTGGATAGGTCTTTGAATTCACCCCTTTGAATAAGGGTGGTATTCTTTTTCTTTGGGACAGCCGTATCATTAGTACCAGTAGTACCATGCTCACGGTAGTCACAGTTAATGCCAAAACAGTAAGCGTGTCCATCATCATACCTCGCTAGATTATCCTTTGATCCGCATTTAGGACAAGGTTCATGCCCAACCAAATTCGATGAGCCATTCCCTTGGTACTGATCCTTTTGCGTATTTGAATCCATGTTTATCACACCATTGTCCATAAGTTGTCCTCGATCCTTTATAGAGTTTTTGGTTTGGATTAGTAAATACAAATCTTAAATCTAAATTAGGATATTGTTCTTTAAGAAGAAGATGTTTAGTCCTATCCTTAGCTAAGAACCTACCCTTAGTTTCTACTAAAAAACCACCCCCGACTCCATACCTACTACCAATACTGAAGTCAGGGGTGTAATGTTGTCGCTTAGGTGTATAAGGGATACGGTAAGGCTCATAGTTCCACTCTACTCTTGCTCCCTCTAGCTGTGTGCCTACCGAAACTTCTAAGCCTGACCGATACCCCTGTTTGATACCTCTGGCTAATCCTTTAATTGGCTTCATTTTTTACAGTATTATCTTCTGTACTTAGTAATGTTCTTAATACATCATCAGTAGATTTAACACCATAAAATGAGCCAATAGGAAAAGTCCCTGCTTTAATAATGTCCCTCATGTCGTTTAATAAAAGAAAAACAGCTTCAGGACTTAATTCCATAAGCCGTTCAAAAACTACATGAGAGTCCATCTCTAATATGTCTTTATAGCTAGGCATATTTAGAAGTCCTCATCTTCAGTATCATTCTCATCTACATCATCTTTCTTAAACTCATCACCCCAATCCAAATCACTACCACTACCACCTTCATACTCAACCAAGTCGAGCACTCGTACTTTCTGCAAACGCATGGTAACACCACCACCACCTTGATCAAAAGGGATAGCTTGATAGGCTACCTTCATCTTAGTCCCTGCACCAACGATAGCATCAATTCTGTTTCCCTCTTTGTCTAGGATAACAGGCTTCTGATCAAACTCACCTTTCCTAGTTTTTACATGGGACTTCATTTTAAACTGAACAACATAGTTACCAGTATCCTCACCAACATCATTAAGTTCAGCCTTTACAGGGTTATGCTTACCACCGTTCATCAGTGGGTCTACTATTCCCTGTACCTTCTTAGCGTCACCCTTAGACATGATCAGTTTGACATGATAAATACCATCAGGGTCAAACCGCACATCAGGCTTATTAAGCCAAGGCCAAGATGCTGTACCGATTGGTGAAACGTGCATTGGAAACTTTGATTGTGCCATAATTATAATTCTCCTTGAATGAATTTTTCCGCACCCCCGAACTCTGGAATGCCCTTTCGTTTACAATCTACCCTAATACGGTCAACAATCTGCATCACTTCTGTTAATGTTCTCTCTCCTTTCAATTTAGAGTTAAACATACAGTTAAAGATACTACAAATTATAGCGTACTTCTCTGCCTTACTATAGTTCCCTAGTACATCAACTGCTTCCATCATGCCAGATGAAACCTTCTCAATATTTACATTAGCTAAAAAAGAATTCTGCATTTATTACCTCACTTATGCACAGTATACCATAGCCATATGGCTTTTGCAAGTTAATTTTTTGTTCTAACCTAAACTTCTCTAAAACATCTTCTTCATATATCTCTACAAATTTTTCTCGTAAAATCATTCCTAGTCGTTCAATGTCGCAAGCGTGAGTGCCAAAAGAATCATGAACCACAGAAAAACTGTTAATTGAGAACTCATCGTTAGCTCCTATCACTGTCTTCATAAGGTGACACGCATCTAAACTATGAACAAAATTAGGTGCTATGCCATTAATCTGCCTATGCTTGTTTATTTTATCGTTTTGTCCATGAGCTGCATATAGTGAAGCCATCTTTCCATTGATTACAGTTTTTACCTGAGACACAGTAGACTTTAAATACTTCTGCTTTACCATGAACCCTGTAGGTAGCGTCCAGTATATAGGCATATCAGCCTTGTTTAAAACAGAAGCACACTCCTGAAGCCATTTCATACCCTCTCTTGCAGAGATAACAACCTCTCCGATAGCCTCGTAGATAAACCCTGCTAGATACTTACAGTGTACCCACAGGTCTTCTCCCTCTGCAATACCATCAAAGACCTTCCCTTTATCTAATTGCTTTTTCATTTCTTCATGGAGCTGTTCTCTCATGCCGTACAGGGTAGCCCCATAAGGGGTGGTCATTACTGGACGTTTAACAAGGGAACGATCAAGATTTTTATCGCTACTCCATATAGTATGCAAAGGATTGCAATCATGAAATATTTTTTCTTTGACCACTTTTCTGACGATCTCATATATGTCCTCTGGTTGATCTGAGTTAGTAAGATTAACAGCCTTACCCCCACGCTCATCTCTAAGCATAGCTGAGAAATGCTGTAGTCCATTACATGAACCATCTACGGTAATAGGAAGATGACTGACCCACTTCTCCCCCCACTTACCAAGTTCCTTAACTTTAACATACTCAATACACGCCCTCAGGAATTGCCATGGCTTATCGGCTTCCATCCACCAATGCTCTGTAAGTGGATTTTTACCTATATCAAGAATAGCTTGTTCATGAAATAAAGTCCACTCTACTCTATCCTCTAATGAAACCTTATCATAGCCATAGCAATTAGCTAAGTGGACCTGGAGCCAAGGCATACCACTATTACCCATAGGTTTACCATCAGAGAACTCCAGTAAACCCCTAGCTGAGTCTTCCCCCTGAGGATTTAGGAATGCTGTGTTAGCATACATCCTACCCCTGAAGTCCAGAGTGTGAGGGAAATAAAAAGTTTTTTCATTTTGAAATTTACGAGTCATCCACATGAGCTGAGAAAATTGTATACGCTTAGTTTTCTTCCTAACGTTATCGGTATACATTACCGTAGCTCTACGCTTCCATTCTATTTGTTCTTCCTTAGTACCCTTCTTAGGGTATGGGTCAGGCATAGTCTTTTCATGAAACTCAGGAATGACATTACAACTAGCCTGACTAGTAAACAGGGCATCCATAACTTTAAAGACAGTTTTGTTAACTCTCCACCCTGTCTCCTGTACCACGTTTACCGCATGGAACACCTCAGATAAGTCCATGTGCTCCATCTGTTTGAGGTAGGCAGCATCATTGGTTTTTATCAAGTTCATTCCAGTATAGGTATAGTAACCACCCACATAAATAGAACTCCACTTTCTAGGTGGTATAATACAAGGCAACTTAACTGGACTTAATAACTCACAGATAGAATTTTTCTTATCTATCCATTTAAGTGATTCCTCAGTAGCTTCTAGCCAATAACTTGTTTTCTTACCTTGCACCAAACCTGTGTGTTTCTTTATCTCAAAGAGTTTTGTGTGGTTACATATTATTTCACAAAGCATTTGACCTAACCGTAACCTAATAGTGGTAGACCAGTTCTGCCATTCAACCTCAGCCTTATTTGCTGAGTGAACTAAAACTCTCTTCTGTTTCCTGTAGTTGGTAGTTCGCTTTGACAAGTCCCTAGAAACTACACCAAACAGAGCAGGGTTCTCAGTTTTAAAATGTCTAAACCTTACCTCATCCTCGATAAAACCACCAACCTCTAAAGATACTTTAACTAATTTTACTGGAGTAGAAAGGTGGTTAACACAACCCTTCAGAGCTAGGAACGCTATGACCTCAGACGGTAGATCAAAGAGTTTACCAATAGCATCTGAAGGATATTTGTTAACCTTCCCTGTCATGTAGTCTACTTTTATTTCATCTATCTGTTTAACTATCCTGCCTATACCCTTCCTGATAAATTGGATACCTGCTGGAGTGGTACTCTCATGCTTACCCTTACGGGCATCAACATTCTCCCTGCGGTAACGCAGCACCCCCAAATCAACCATTTCCTTTTCTAAATCTTTTTGTCTTTGTAACATTGTCTTATATAGTCCAAGTAAATAAAAATTAAACCACAATCAATTATTAAAAATCCAAACTGTTTACTGTAAATCCAGTAACTCACCCAACACGTTTGGCAAGCCACTCCGACATAGCCACCATACCTATGGTTTATAGCTATGAGCCTGACCGACAGTAAAGCAAATAAAGATAATACAACTTCAAGAACATGGTGCATCATTCTTCAGGTGTTCCAGTAAACTTCTCAATCAAGTCCAGGGTATCCCTGAGCCTACTTCCTAACACCTTCAAGATAGGCATAAGAGCCTTTGGGTTATCCTTAGTCAGCTTAACAGCGTCCTCTTCAGTCAATACCTTTAGCTCTAACCTACTCTTAGCTTTAATTGTAGCTGTACGAGGCTTACGATCAAGCCAACCTATCTCACCAAATATCTCACCTTCTTTTAGTGTTGCTAGGTGAATCTCTTGAGCAGGTAAATTTCTATTGTAGATAGTTTTAAATACATCCACCTCACCATCTACGATAATGTAAGCTTCAAAACTTAACTCCCCTTCATCTAAAACTGTTTGTCCTTTATTATAAAACTGTGTTTTAGAACCCATTTGCTACCACCCCCATTAGATATATAAACAAGGTTACTAATCCTAAGCCAACTACTACATCAGCAAATTTTCTCATCTTGGGTCATGTGGTTTAGGTAATTCTATACGATGCCAGAAATGAGGATGACGTATAAACCTAGGACTTGATAGGTCAAAGACTGAATAGCATCGGTTATCCTCTCCCGACTGTTTACTTACAAACACCATTTCATTTGTACTTCTAGGTCTATGCCGACAGTTAACAGGATTAGCGTTGTAACTCACTTGAGTTCCGTTCTCGTGGACTACCTGGATTTGAGTTGGCACTTCATTCAAAGTCCAATCCACCATCTTATGTGGTGGTGGTACTA
>TARA_R100001530_G_scaffold132292_1_pt1 | contig 27757 bp, 42 predicted proteins | sample TARA_R100001530 | Tara Oceans TARA_R100001530 (sample SAMEA2622166) | marine metagenome | biome: marine biome (ENVO:00000447); feature: mesopelagic zone (ENVO:00000213) & marine oxygen minimum zone (ENVO:01000065); material: "saline water (ENVO:00002010), including plankton... | reverse complement strand
CAGAAGTTTTATACATTTGTTGAAAGTGAAAGCAAAATAACTAATCTAATCTCAAAAAAACAAAAACAGTTATGGAAGAACATTTAGCTAAATCAGTAAAGCCATTTATAATTAGTGGTTGGAATTTAAACAACGATGAAAAATGTATAGATGCTAATGTATCGTTTGCATATTTCCCTAAAGAATTTAAAAAAGAAACACCGCCAAGAGTAAGGTTTGAATTAATCTTTTGGAATGGCAGGATTCAGAATCGTTTAAATTGCAGTAAACCATTTGTAGAAATGGTAGATTGTATAACAGAACAACTATATTTAAAAGCGTTATCAGCTAATATATAGGTAACAAAAACAAACTCAAACACTCAAAATAGCCTTATATGACTATACGTGGGTTAAGGTTGGGTCAATAGTGAAAGTTCCATTTTGGGCGGTCTAGGTATTAGGAAAACATACCACCCCACCCCTTTAACAAGTAAATTAAAACAAATTATGAAAGGACATTGGAAAAAACAATTTAACTACGATTATCTAGGGTCTTACTCTTTAGATGGTAAGAAAGAAGCTGTAGTGACTATCACTAAGCTAGATAACGACAAGGTAATAGGTCAGAAAGGTAGAGAAGAAGATTGCTTTGTGGTACACTTTAAGGAGTTTGACAAGCCGATGATATTAAATAGGACTAATTCTAAAGCTATTGAAAAGGTAGCAGGTAGTGGATTGGTTCAGGATTGGCAAGGCACACAGGTTACCCTCTATGTAGAGAAGGGTGTTAGGGCTTTCGGTGAGGTTGTAGATGCTTTAAGGATTAGAGATAAGAAGCCTAGTAAAGTAAAGATGGATGAAGAAATCTTTAAGCAGATGGAACACGCTATAGGTATTGGTAAGCACGTTCAGGTAGAAAACGCTATGTCAAAGTATTATATGACTAAAGAGCAACAAGGGTCTTTAGAAGGTTTAATCTTTAAGAAAAAGAAAAAATGATAGAAATTATTTTGTTTTGGATTTTAAGTAAAGCACAAGCACCTTGGTATTTTACGGTGTTATTAGCAATACAGTTCATATACAAGTATGTACCTGCAACATTATCATTCTTAGCTTTAGTTGTAAAAAGGCTAGAAGAAAAAAAACTATAAGTTATGGAGCAGTTTAAATCAGATGAAGAATACTACGGTGATTGGGAATACACTACTAACTCTCAGTTAGGATATGTAAAGAAGTCACCTGCTTACTATTGGAAGATGCGTAATGGTGGTAAGTTAGATACACCTGCTTTAAGGTTTGGGGCATTGGTACATACATTGATATTAGAACCTGAAAAGTTTTCTGAATTATTCTTTGTGTTTGACCCTGATAAAAGACCTGATAAAGATAAGGGTATGACAGCTAAAGTAAATAAGGAGTGGAAGATAGCCTTAGAGAAAGATTGTAAGGAAGGGAAAAAATACCTTATGGCTTTGAAGGATTACGAATTAGCTTTATCTTTGAAACGTAAGTTGGAATCATATCCTGAGATTAAAAACATCTTAGATAACTCAGAAAAGGAAGTCGCTAAGACTTGGATAGACTTCAACACTATGTCAAAGTGTAAAGGTAAAGCTGATATGGTGGTATCGGGGGGTGATATGCTAGTAGATATTAAGACTACGGGTAAAGATGTTGCCGACTTCAAGAAAAGTGCTTACAGGTACGCTTATCATCGTCAAGCTGCATTCTATATGGATGGGTTTGGGGCAAAAGAGTTTGTATTTATTGTAATAGAAACAAACTCGCCATATCAGGTAGGAATCTTTAGATGTGGCGAACTATTCTTAGAGCAAGGTAGGCAAGAGTACATTGAATTATTAGAGAAAAGACAAAGGTATTGTGATACTTTTGAGAAAGCGAATAACCACATAATAAACGAAGAATTATGAAAAGCAAATTTGTAACCCAATATGGGAAAGATAGATTAAGTAAGGGATTAACTTTGTGCGCAGAATATTGGAACGTGCCTAAAGAGTTGATATTAACAACATCTAGGTCAAGGCATATAATGAACGCTAGGCACTCTGTAAGATATTACTTATGTATGGGGAATGATTTAAATCTGTGTGAAATTGGCACATTAACTAACGGTGACCATACATCTGTTATACATTCACGTAAAGCGTTTGAGCAATACTGTGAGTACGAAGAAAATTTTAGAGCGTTGAGGCGAATAATGAAGGGTGAGGTTGCTCACTTGACAGAAGTAAAAGAACGAAAAGATGTATCAGAAATCTTAAAGTTAGAAACTACAAATAAATCAAAAGCTAACCTAATAATTGCGTATTATGGAAATAAATAGAGTAGATGTAGCACACGAAGAAATTATGGAGCAATGCCAAGAGTATTTCTTGGTTTCCGCTGAGTTTCAGGGTGATGATAGGTACATAACAAGGGCATTTGCAAACACCAATGGCGAACTTCTTAAAGAAATTTTATTAGAAGAAATGTTTAATTCGGAAATTTTTGCTACATTTGTCCTAGAAGTTGCAAACGATTATGAACAATTAAATTCAAAAAAATGAGTAACAGTTTAGTATTACAAGGAGTTATCACTAAAATTAGTGAAGTACAAACAGGAGAATCAAAAGCAGGTAAGTCTTGGAAAAAGATGGGGTTTGCTATAGAAACTTTAGGTGAGTACAACAAGACCGTTTATTTTACCGTTTTCGGTGAAGAAAAAGTAAACAACTTTCAGAAGTATAACAAGGTTGGTCAAGAAGTTGAAGTTAGCTTTAACGCAGAATCAAGAGAATACAATGAAAGATTTTATACAGACCTACAGGCTTGGAAAGTATATGTTCAGACAAGTTCTAGTGAATATGCTGAACAAGCAGAAACCTACCACGAAGTAGTGTCAGGTGAACAAAAAGCTGCTGCCGATGATGGTATGCCATTCTAAATTGATGGGGGCTTAGTCCCCCTTCATTTACTCTCTCTCTCAATTACAAATTAAATTAACTCAAATGATGGCTAAAAGATTTACAGACACAGAAAAGTGGAACGAAGATTGGTTTTTAGACCTACCTACTAACCACAAATTGTTTTGGATTTATATATGTGATAACTGCAACCACGCAGGTATATTCAAGCCAAATAAAAGAATGTTTGAATTATTAATCGGTGAAAAGATTAATTCTGATAACTTCATCAAAGACTTAAATTCAGATAAAGATAGAATTATCGTGTTACCAAATGGTAGATGGTATCTAACAGGGTTCATTAAATTTCAATACGGTGAAACCTTAAACCCTAACAACAGGGTTCACAACTCTATCTTAAATTTACTTCAACAGAACGATATTACATTCAATAACACCGTTCAATTAGAGTTAGGAGAAACATCTAAACCAACTCAAAAACCTACACCTGAATCATTAGAAGAAGCACAAGAGTATTTTGTGTCAAAAGGTAGCAACAAAAAAGAGGCTGAGAAATTCTACAACTTTTACGGTTCTAAGGGTTGGAAAGTTGGCAAGTCCCCAATGAAAAACTGGAAGATGTCAGCATCTAATTGGATTTCTCGTAACACCCAACATATCCCTGATTCTAACTACTTAGGTAGCCAACTTAAACAAATGGGTAAGTAGTTATGAGTGGCTATAGAATTACATCACAGCAAGAGGTAGTTGACTACTGCAAAGGTATTTATCGTGATGGGTACACTAAGGGTCAAACTACAGGAATCGAAGTATTAGATAAGCACTACACTTTTAGAAAGGGTGAATTAGATGTTATCACAGGTTTTGCTAATATCGGTAAGACTACAGCACAGTTGTTCTTTATGGTAATGTCAGCCAAATTATACGGTTGGAAATGGCTAATGTATTGCCCTGAGAACGAACCTGTAGGTGATTTAATGATTGATATTGCTGAAATGTATTGTGGTAAGACAGCAGACAAAGATTTCTCTAACCGAGTAGATGGTGATAGATACTTGGCTGCTATTAAATGGGCTTACGAGCATTTTACTGTGCTTACGTTTGATGAAACACCAACTGTTGAAGAAGTTTTATCAGCTTTTGATGACTATATGCAAGTTGCTCAGATAGATGGTTGCTCAATAGACCCTTTGAATGACCTTAAATCAGGCAATTCTAAGCAGTCTAAATACGATTACTATTATGAGAGCCTAAGTAACATAAGAAGGTTCATTAAAAAGCACAAGGTTAAGTTCTACCTAGTCGTTCACCCTGCAACTGCAGCTACACGAAAACGAAATGAAGATGGTAGCCGACCTGCACCCAATATGAGTGATGTTGAATACGGTGGTATGTTCGGTAACAGGGCGGATAACTTCATTGTGTTTCACAGGAATCCACAAAGCGAAAATTGGAATCTAACAGAGGTACACATTCAGAAGGTTAAGTTTCAAAAGCTAGTAGGATTACCTACACCTGAATTAGAGCCAATAGGATTATTTTATAACTATTCTAAGCGAAGGTTTCAATACCTGAATCAAAACGGTAGTCTAATAGACCCCATAGAGCAAGTAGATAATAAAGTTAAACCACATAATATTTTTTAGATATGGCAGATGAAATTACAATGAAAGCGATTCACCTACTTAGGGATGCAGACCCTAATATGGATGAAATTAATAGTATGGATAAGTTTTTAGCACATCAGAAGGAGATTGCTAAAATGACTGAACAATATGCTACATACGCTGACCATCCACAAGCAGAACAGCTTAAAGAAAGGTTGAATGTTCTTACAGAATCAATGATGGCATTCACGTATATATATACTCAAATGATGGCATATAAACGTGAGAAACTATTAGCTGATGCAAGGGAATTAGAAATGGCAAATGCTGTTATAGAGTTGAAAAGTGAATTGGATATACTAACTAAAATTAAGTAAAAATGAACGAACTAGAACGCATTTCAAATGAATTAGAATTAGCTACTAGAATTAGAAATATCGAAAGTAAGATGGGAGAGGTTACTCCATTACTAGACCAGTTAGCAGATATGATCGATGCTAAAGATGTTAATGTAACTAAACTAATAGCTATCGTAGATGAGTATAAGCGAATACTAACTAAAAATAAGTAAAAATGAATGCAAGGGAACTTGAATTAATGGAAAAATTCGCATCGGCATATAGCATTAAATGTATTCCTGCTGATGGTATGCACTCTAATTGGGATTTCGTAGCTGAACGCAAGGATGGTGTAAAGTTTTATTGTGAAATGAAAAGTAGGAATTTTTGCTTTGACTTTGCACAAGAAAAATACCCCGAAGGTTTAATACTTGAAATGCACAAGTATGAAAGAATACTGAGAAGAAGTAAAAACGAGAAAGGGTCACAGGCTTTGTATATAAACTTCTTTATTGATGGTACTGTATTGGTACACAATTTGAATAAAATAAAGATAGATAAGTGGTTTTGGAAAACACTACCTGAAACTACTGATTTTAATAAAAGGAGATTTGTTTACAAGTACATTACCTTTGTTAATTATGATAAGGGGAAACTTGTTTATATTTGAACATCGTTGTGATTTTTGAGAGTAATCATAGCTTTTGTTTTTCATTTGGTTAATTGGGAAAGGGGGAATCATTTTGATTCTTCCTTTTTTTTATTTACATTTGTTTTTATTAACTAACTAAAACATTATGACTAAGGAAAAAGCATTAGAAGAATGTATGAGTCAATATGTTAACCAAAAAATAATAGAGGAATTAAAAAACCTTCAAATTGGACTACCAACAGGTGTAGATGGTATGCATATGTATATTAGAATAAACAGGAGAATCAAAGAACTAAAATTATGAGTAAGATAGAAGAAGAAGTTTGTTTTAAGATTTTAAAGCGTTCTGAGGTAGGTAAGGCTAAATATGGTACTACGATGGAGCGAAACGATTTAAGTCGCTTAGAGTGGCTAAAACACGCACAGGAAGAAGCAATGGATTTGTGTGTGTATTTAGAGAAGTTAATTAACGAAGAAGAAAGTAAGCCATTCACATACGAATGGAACATAACGAAAGAAGGGGACAATTAGTCCCCCTTTTCATTTTAACCCCCTAAAATTTAATGTGATTAGTTGTTAGAAATCCACAACTCTTTTCCTTCAAATCTAATTGACTTGATACTTGAAAGTTTAATAGTTCTGTAGCCCTTTTGTTGGGTGTCCCAAACAATGATGTTACCCTTTTTCTTAGGGTTATACTTTAACCCTTTTCCGTTTGTATGCTTTTGAACTCCAATACGACAATTCATAAATCGAATTGAACCGTTTGCCTTTCTGAAAGTAACTCCAAAGAATTTACCCTTTGTTGATTCGATGATTGTGCTTAATAATGTTTCTTGCATAATTATGAGTGTTTTGGTTAATTATACTCAAATATAAGTAAACATTTGTTAATAACCTAATCCTAGGACAAAAAAAAAGGATAAAATTAATTATCCCTTTGATACTCTAACTTCCACAAGCCTCACAATCTTCATCTTCAATGCCACAGGTTTCAGGTTGCTCTTGTTCTGTTAAGTCTTGAATCCAACTACCAAACACATCTTCGGCTATTTCTTCGGGTGTTTTGTCTTTTCTTTTATCCATTCTATAGGGATTGTTTTAGATGCCCATTTGATATTGTGCTTGTCACACCATTCAGAATAGGTCGTTTTACTTCCTTTAAATAACTTATTTGTATGTCTTTGAAACACCATACGAATATCTAGTGTAGGGTGTTGATGTATAACTAGCAGCATTTTCTTCCTATCGGCTGCTGAAAACCGACCCTTTAACTCCAAAATGATTCCGTTTGGTAATATAACATCGGGAGTATATTTACGTTGTTCTGAAACCTCGTAGTATAAATTCTTAGTCTCGTATTCAAAGTCAACCCCAAGGTTATCCAATTCACCACAAACCTCTCTTTCATAACCACTTCTAAATCTATTAATCTTCTTCTTCTTTACCATATATACCTTTATTTTCTTCGTAAGTTTTCCTGTTGTGACACGAGTGGCAAAGTGATTGTAGGTTATTCATATCGTACATACCACCACCTTGTTTAATAGGTTTAATGTGGTCTACTACATCTGCTGCAACAGTTCTACCTTCTTTTTCGCACTCTACGCATAATGGGCTTCCGTTTATCCAAAAAGCCCTTAGTTGTCTCCACTTCTTTTTTCTATACACCGAGGTGTCACCACCCCAAGATTTGTTCTTATCAACAGGCTTAACCCTACCTCTACCTTTTGGTAAACTAGGCATACACCTATGATATTGTTAATTCAAATCCTTCTCCATCGGTGGCAAATAAGAGTTCAGATGTAGCCCTTCGTGATGCTGTAATATCCAACAAAGAGTCTTGGTTGATTTTTCTAAAGCTAGTACCAAGCAAAATACACCCTTCGGTGTCGGAATTAAAGTTTCCTGAGTGAATAAGTATGAATTTTCTATTGGGAACATCCTCTAATATAAAGTGTTGTGTATATTTATCCGAGTATCGTGGGGTAACCTTGTAAGTACCCTTTGGAATACAGGAAACATTAGTTTCATTATCTTTCCAAGCTAATTCTAACGTTACGCAATCAAAGATTAGGTTAACCCCTTCGTATAAAGAGAAATACCCTAAAGTCTGATGGTCGTCACCTTGAACCCTGTTTAAAAATGCCCTATACATTCAGTTCTTCTTGTTAAAGATTTTTGTGAGTTTCGATTTGTCACACTTATTGCATTTCTCGTCACCCAAAAAGCACAAAGGTAAAACAGCTATTAAAGCTAAACAGAGAATTTGCCAAGACAAACCATCTGCCTCTATTTGGGCTACTGCTGCCACAGCTAATACACCCGATACAGTTCGCTTTGATGACCACTTACCCTTGTTGTCTTTAAACATCTCAGGAACTAACGCTAATATGCCTTTTAAGGCTATCTTAGTGAATACACCCGACATTTTATTTTGTTTCTTTTTTGCCATTGTTATTAATGAAGAAACCAATTAAATCATCTATATAACCAAATACCTTATTGTCTTTAATAGAAGGTGTTAGCTTTACGATAATCTTGACTACAGCTAAAATCGCAATAAGCAATTCAGCACCGTTAGCCATTAAAAAGTCTATAACTTGACCCATAATATAAATTTTAGTTGTTAATAATGTAGTAAAGGTAATGAAAAAATAGGGGAAAAGGTAGCTAAAACCTACTTTTTCACCCCTTTACTATTTTTTATGTTCTTTATCTCTCTGTACCATTTGTAAATACCAAATGATACGGCTAGTATTAGTGATGCCATTTGTAGCCATCCTTCGACAGCTGACATACTTATTGAGATTGCAGCTACTTGTGCTATAGCTACTTCTGTTGCGTTCTTATCCATCATTATATTATACTATTCTTCTTCTAAAGTTATTTTTGCACCCATAAGTAAATCAGATGAATATTGGGGGTTAAAAGAAACCGACCAATATCTACCTGCCACCGCCTCTAAAGGGGTTGGTGTTCCTACGTTGTTCGTTATTTCCTCTTCCGAATTTACATCATAAGTTCCGTGAGGTAAATAACTAGTTGTGTCCCAATCAAATTGAGTTATACTATAAGTCCTAGTAGTACCTAACGTAGTGGATGATTGCACCTCTATATGGGTGGCTATATAACCAAGAGGTACTACAAACCCTGCTGTAAGATAATCTGATGTAGAAAAACTCTTTGCGGTAGCCCCTGCTATATATATGTATGGTTTTGCGTAGGCATCGCTATTAGATTGAAAATCAAAAGGGGTTAAGTATATTGCATCGGCTGTAATAGTACCGATGTTAGACCCCCTAAAATAACTACCTGCTGTAATCCAATCTGAGGTTGTAACATAATCACCACTAAACGTAGTTGAGTGTAGCGTTTGGTTACCTGTAGTGTATGTTAGATGTTCTGACGCACCAAAAGAACCATCATCATTAAATTGAACTTCTGTATCTGCACCATCAGGTGTACCACCACCACCACCTGCAGTTACAGCATCATCTACATACTTTGTAGTTGCTACTTTAGTGCTATCATCTAATGCTGATTGTGTGGTCGCAGTTACAGACGAGTCTATAGTACCCTCTAAAGCACCTATAAAAGCTGTTGCTGTTACTTTCCCCGTACCATCGTTATAAGTGAAATCACTATCACCTGCAAAAACACCATTATCATTATACTGAACTTGTGTATTTGCTCCACCTGCACTTGCACCAATTAAAGAGCCTGATGTTACCATTAAAGGTGTATCAATATTAAAGGGGTGTGTAGGTGTGAAAGATGTAATAGTTAGCGATTCATCTCCCTCATCGTGGTCACCATCTAGAGTTACTGTAAACCAACTAGCTGACAAATCAGATGATTGCATTTGAATCACCGTACCACTAACTAAATCATAAGGTAACGCTGTACAAGATATAGATACTATAGCACCTGCTGATGGTGAAATTGCTACTGTGGTTACTACTAATTGGTTGTTAGTATTCTGAGTTATAGCACCTGTTATTGCTGGTGATACTGACGATGTTATAGTGCCTGATTGGTCTGTTGCTACGCTTGAAACTACAGTCGGGGGTGTAAGGGCTATCTTTCTTCCTTTAAAAGACCATTCACCTTTATTTGGGTTAAAGGTTAAAGATAGAAAAGCGTAATCTTCATATACACCAACATCATCGGTATCTGTAAAATACCGTTTAAATCCCATTTCAGGTCTTACTCTATACGTTGTAGTTAGATAATTTGTTGGGAATAATATTTTAGCCTGTAGAACTTCTGCTGATAAATAATTATTATTTAATATATCATCTGTAATGAACTTATGTACTGTACCACTTGTGCCTGTAAAATCCTTTTGCCAACTGTTTGATTGAGTAGTGCTATCTACTGCTGTACCTATGTTAATAGACTTGATTGGCATAACAGGGTCACCACTTGTACTGTCACCCCACATAATATCATTTATTTCTAATGCTTGTGGGTTATTTTGATTGCCATCAATAAACGCACCAACATAACTTTGGGTTGTAGTATTAAGGTAGGGTTCACCGTTTGAAAATACTTTTAAACTTATCTCATTACAAGTAATGGAAGTGTGATAACCTTCCCAATTCTCTGTTTGATAGACATCTCCTGCTCCTGCCCCAATCTGTGTTTCTAATCCCCAAAAAGCGTTTACTCCACCACTTATACCACTACACGAACCACTAACGCAAGGTTTCCAAGGGCTTATCCCATCACAATACAAGTACAACCCTTCAAAGTCGTGGTCGTTTGCTAGTGTTGTTGTAAAAGTAACCTCTATAGTGTCCTGAACATTTGCCCCTGCACCTGCTGCATTACTTATAAATATAGAATCTGATTTAATTATAACTGCAGAATCAACTTCCTCTGCCCCAACCTCTACCCAATCACCTTCTATTGATGTTGGGTTTGATGGGCTTAAAGCAATAGCATTACCCGAATCGTCTTGTGGCTGCCAAAATTTATCAGTTTCACCATCAACAGCTTCTGCTTTTAACCATATAGGTAAGTATAACTTTGCATTCATATCATTATACGGATCGGGTGTGTCTTTTGTAATACCGTATTGTGCTAATGATAAGAGGTTAAATTTAATTGTAAATTCAAAGCTAATATTATCACCATCTTCCCATCCACCTAATAAGTCTTGCCCTATATGTACAACCCCCGGACCGCCAAAACCGCCACCTACAGACCCCCAATCAGGGAAAACATTACTTGAAGGTAATACGTTTCCAAAATCTGTTGCAGCGTTAAAAGGTATCTTTACGTTAGTTATTTTTTTTCCAAAAGTTTTAGTTCTACTAAAGAACCCCATCTTAGCAGCAATAGAATCATTATGTATAGAAAACAATGAAGTTTCACCGAAAACATAGTTCTCAGTAATTGTAAATCCACCACCTGAACCCGTTGGTGCAGGAAAAGAACCTGACGAACTACCTAATGTGGTGTAAAGGAAAGTTTTGACGCTTCCTTCTTCAAGGGTGTTGAATTGTACAAAACACAATCTTCCATCAGACAGTAAGAACCTACATTGGAATAACCTACAAATAGCATTCAATACATCGTAGTATGATGAAAACTGTACCTTGTTATCGTTATTTAGGGTGGTAAATTGGTCAACAAAAAGCCAAGCCTCATTACAAGGGTCTATAAATTCACTTGTCATACTATTTTCAAACCAATTTACTCTTGTAAGTATGGCTTGGTCGTATTCAGAATCAAAAACACCTTGTACATCTAGTTTTGTAACTATCTGACTTAAAATACCTAATATTGACTTTTTGCCAAAGAAGTTATTACCATCATCATCCTTGTAGTCTTTTTTCTTTAAATCTAACAAACCATCTACAGCAGCTATATTTAAGTCATAAGGAAAGGGTAAGTCTTGTATAGACATAACTCTTTTATTAATATAACCAAACCACATCAATTCATATTGTGCAGTTTTATCGGGCATATAAGCACTATACCTATCAGCCCTGTAAATCCTAACACCAAATCTTTCAGGCTCACTACTAGTAATATCAGAAGCTAAACTTGCTATTGATTCATTATCCACGTTCATAGTGAAGTTTACGGTGGATGGCTTGATTAAATCGTAAGTCGTTTCACCCCCTGTATAAGATAGTTTGAACCCATCGTTTCCCCTTAGTGTAAAATCAACAACAGGAGTTAAAACCTCTCTAACTCTAATATCTTTATAGGTGGTTGTACCACCACTTACAGCATTATTGTTTGCTCTAAAATACACACTTATTACCTCTGTTGATGTGGCTTCTATAGATATTCTGTTTTCACCCTCTAAATTGCTCTGATTAGCATAAACAGTAGTGCTTGTAACCCCTTGAACATATATACTTCCTGCATCATTACTCACACTAAGTTCTAATTCATAAGTTTTAGTGTCTGTTGCGTTGAAGTCAAACCTAACACCTTCATCGGATGAGTTTGTTGTTAGAGATAAGTAAGAATATTGATTCTTCAATTCGTCTTGGGTAACTACTTCTATTGTAGCATTAGTAGGTGTTCCATAGGTTATAAACGGTCCAAATGGCTTTTCTGTTACTCTAATTGCTCTTACTTTAAGTGTACCACTTTTCCCATCATCTGATACTGTACCATCAAGAAAGTCTATATTGGTAGCTGATGTATCAGGCTCAGATGGGTTTTGAGAAGAAGTCCAATAAGGAACGTGCGACATATCATCAAAGCCTACTGCTGCCTCTAAAGCTGTTAAATTAGAGTAAACTTCATCTAATTCATCTTTAGATGGTAAAAACCAATCTGAATAACCGTTATCAGTCCATTGTGTTGATGTTGCTGCTGTAGGTGTTGAGGCGCACCCTGCTAAAATAGCTGTTGTATTAGCTTGACCTGTACCTATTGCTGTACCATCGGCACTTACATCTGTACCACTACAACCCCACTCAAACGATGTCGTGGATGGAACTAAGATTAGTGTATCTCTCAAAGCACAAATGTAAACCTTATTATTTACATCATCAATATGAAAGATTACACCACCCTCGTGTAAATCACCTACAGCAAGGGGACTAATAGCCTCAGTACCATCAGCCACACCATTAAAATTAGGGTTGGCGAACAAATCGCTACCATAAGTTTCTGTTTCGGTATCGTGTATTTCTACTTTATAGTAGGTGTCTTGTAATGTACTAAACTCTGAACGAAATCTTAAACCCATTTTCCTTTATTTTTAGCCTGTTATAATACAGTATTACCCTTTTGTTTTGCTATCTCGTTACCTTGTACCGTAGCGATTTGAATACCCTCTGCGTCCAATGTACCATAAACTTGTACGCTTACGTTTTGACCCCCACCGAATCCACTCAATGCCTCGTTAGGTATAATTGTGCCTCTTGACTTAGGTACAAACAATTCAGGTCCTCGTTCACCAACCAATGACACACGACCTACAGGTGGCTCACCACCATCTGCAAAGGCAGGTATTGGTTGTGCTGCTATGGATGCTACCTGAACAGCCCCTAAACCTGCTACAATAGCTGCTAAGATTGGATTTGCTATTACCTTGGTTACTGCTACTGCTGTATTAACCGTAGCGTTAAATATAGCAGCCCTCTTGTCAGCTTTAGCTTGTTTCTTTTTTAAAGCTGCTGTTTTAATTGCCATATCTTTATCAAGGGCTAGTATATCTTCTGCCTTTTCTTCCTCAGATTTTAGGGAATCATCAATTAATTTCTTTTCTCTCTTGTACCAATTTTCATTCTCTATCTGTCTGTTAGCCATAAACTGAGATGAAATATCTCCCATCATTGAGAATGTTTGTCCCCAAGTTTCAGCAAATGTTGCCAATTTCCCACTCCATTTTTGTAAGCCCTCGCTAAAGTTATCCCAAGCACTAGGTGTAAGCGTAATTTCGGGTAATTGAGTAGAGGATGGGTCAATTATAACCACTTCCTCAGCAATCCCTGTTAATTCTTCTAAATTCTTTTTTAATAAATCTACCTCATTCGACGTTAGGTTAAACTCGTTTTCAGCATCCGTAAGTAAACCAATTAGAGTGTTTAACTCTTGGTCTAAGTCACTAGAAACTTCTACTTGCTCACCCATAGCGTTAGTCAGCTTAGTTACTTCAATCGACCCTGCTGAACCACTAAACATACCCCCACCTGCTACTAGCTTTAAGCTAGTTTCTAGTGCATCGTTTACTGTTATTAAATTCTCTGTAGCGGTATATTCATCGTTTAATTTAGCATTATAATCATCTTTTAATCCTAATAATTTTTTAGTAGCAGTTATCTCTAACTTATCTAATTTATCTTTAGCTGCTTTTTGATTTTTTAATGCCTCTGTAACTTCTTCCTCCCGAATTTGTAATTGTAGCTTTTTAAAATAAGCCTTATTAGCCCCATCTAATGCTGTTTTTAAATCTTCATTAGTTGTTTTTTCTGTATCTAAATTAGATAAAAAGTCAGGGTATTGAGTGGCTAAGTCCTCTAATAACTCTTTTCTTTTCTCACTACCTTTGTTAGCTGCTAATGTTCTTGTAACTAATACATTTAAGGCTTCGTTTTCCTTCTGTAACGGTGATAAAGCATTTTTTGATGCCCCTGTTAATGCTACTAGCCCCCCTGTTACAGCTACAAGCCCTAGTGATATTGGATTACATAATGATAATAAAGCACCTAAAGCAAGTAGAGCAGGACCGATTACACCTGCAATAAAACCAACCGAAATTATCATATCTTTAGTGGAATCATCTAAAGCTGAAAACTCTCGTGCTAAATCAGTAACCCAAGTAATTAATGGTTCTATAGCGTCAGCAATTAAAGCACCAAACTCTATTTTTAACCCTTCGATGGCAGACTCCATCTTTTTAATCTTCGCCTTGCTAGTTTTACCCATCAAGTCGGTCATTTCTCCCAAACGACCTGTATTTGTCTTGTATTCCTCTGTTAACTCGGCTACTTTCTTTTTGTTTTTAGCCAATATAAGTAATTGGTTAGCCGATGTTACACCTGCTAACTTCATAGCCCTTTGCAGACCTATTTCTCCCTGAGTGGCTAAATCTAATACTCTTGTGAAGTCAGTACCATCTTTAGCTAACTTCATAAATATCTTACGAAGTCCTGTACCTGCTTTAGAAGCCTTAATACCGTTATCCATCAAGACACCCATCATTGCTGATAGTTCCTCTAAATCTACTCCTACAGCGTTTGCAGAAGCCCCTGCGTGACCGAATGCAGTTGAGAAGGTGCTAAGTTGTATTGATGAATTTGCTGCTGCTGATGCAAGTGTATTCGCTACTCTTGCTGCATCGCCAGATTCTAATTGAAAAGCGTTAATTGAAGTTGATACGGTTTCTGCTGCAAGGTTTAAATCTTCACCTGTAGCAAGAGCTAAGTCTAATATGGATTGCTCCATATTTTTAATAGCTGTAGGGTCAAAACCTTTTCGACCTAAAACTAATTGTAAATTAGCTACCTGTGATGCTGTAAATTGAGTTGTTGCACCTAACCGTTTAGCTTCCTCTGTAAGCATCTTAATCTCGCCCACAGATGCCCCTGTAACGGTTCTAACCCTAGTCATACCATCCTCAAACTGAGAGAACGTATCAAAAGCTGCTTTACCCATTGCAGCTAGTGGGGCTGTGACACCAAATGACATCATCGAACCTAACCTAGCTGATGATGATGCGAATTTAGATAGTGATTTATTTGCTTTACCAAGACCTGACTCTAAGCCTTTGATATTGGCAGCAACAATTATCGAAATAGTCTTTAATCCACCCATTATTTATTTAATTTTTTTAGTATCTCTTGGTGTCTTTTAACAACCTCGGCAATTTCTTCTTTTGAGGCTATTAATTTTTCAGTCTTTTTATCCCAAGGGAAAGGTAACAACTCTTTGAGTTTTAAAGCCTTTTTAGAGTGTGGTGATAGGCAAGAGTGTATAATCAACCTAGTTTGTTCCCAAGTGTTTTGCGTTTGTCGTTCACTATACTCTCTAAATCCAATTAACTTGTTTTGGAAGGAGCGTGGGGTCATATCGTATAAATTATCAAACGATAGCCCCAACATTCCTAATCCAATTTCTTCAAGTTTGTCCCAATTAAATTCCTCTACTTTTTCTTGCTCCTCTCCCTCTACTACTTTCCCTCGCTAGAAGGTTGGTCTAGTTGGAAAGCCTCAAAAATCTCATTAATCTTAGAGAAATCTTCATTGTCTAACCACTCTTCTATATCTTTAATTTTATAGTCGAATGGTTCACCGATTTTTTTTGCACCGTACTTTAGCCCAAAGAACGCAATAATCCCTACGTGGTCTATTTCTGTACCTAGTTTATGTAATTCGCTTAGTTTTAAACCACTCTTTTTACAAACTTCTTTAATACATAAATACGAAAACCTTACAGGTCTTTCTTTACCACCAATTTCTACCTTATTCATTACCTTTTAAATTTAAGTTAGATTACTATGCTCTTACCAAACTGTCTGAACCTGTCAAAGAAACGGAGTATGTAGCGTTTTCTTCTACACCACCATCTATAGATACGCTTGTTACGAAAGCTGTACCTGTATAGGTTTCAGAATCTACGTTAAATATACAAGTTACCGCTGCTCCTGCGATAAGTACATCAAACATATCTGAAACACCCTTACCTGCTGCTGCTAAATCTACGAAAGCATCACCACTCATTTCCCAAGACTTTAATCCCCCAAGAGAATCTGACCATCCACCTGAATCTTTAGTGGTTGCATCTCTAAGTTCAATATTTACGTTCAAAGATGCAGAAGTACAATGTGATATTGCACCACCATCTACGCTTAGAGTTACCTCTGTTGCATTTAAAATTGCCATTATTTTTAGTTTTTAGTTATTAAACAGTTAAAAATTAAGTTTTTGTAGAACTTTTCGGGTAACTTATAGTAATCATCATCTAGGCTTACAAACCTAAACTTTGCTGTATAAGAAACACCACCCTCGGTATATGTTACCGAATAATAATCTAAAGCCTCTACGATTGCCTTAGATTGGTTGTATGTTGTATTGTAGTCATCTGCGAAACAAGCGATGCGTAAAGACACATCACACGATGCTAGTGAACTACTCTTTGTTATAAAATTATCTACATTTGCTATTTCAAATGTCGTTGCAGGATAAGCTGTTCCTTGTGGTATAATTACAGGGGAAACTTTAAGTCCTGATATTCTTTTTACAGTTATGCTTTCAAGATAACCCCCACTTCCGTAAGTTGTTGCCCAATTATTAAAAGTTAAAAACATAGAACCCGATGCATCAGGTGTAAAGCAAAAGTTTGCTGTACCCGTACCTGCTACGTTCTTCACACCTTCATATATGTTGTTTGTATTGTATTCAGAGCCTATATCTACACTTGTTTCGTATGCTGAATCATAAGTGTATTCAACAGCGTATGTTGAACCTGCTACTAAATCAATTACGCAGTATGCTGCTCCTGCATAAGTTCCCTGTGTAGAAACAAACATTCTCTCGTTTGACTCGTCCCACAAGTAACCTCTTGGGGGTTGTGGCGATGCCCACCAATTACCTATACCTGATTCAAATGTTCCGTTATAAACTAACTCAGAACCAAAAGTAGAATCATTAGCTACGTTAAAGTCATAACTTCCGCATAATTTGTCAAATATTTTTTTACCTATAACTGCAAACATATCTAAAATCCTGCTTTTTTAATAAGTTTGTTTAACATCTTATCTAAATCCCTTTCAGCACTTAAATAAATTGTTTGTTCCATTTTCTTTGCTGTTGCCTCAAATATATTTTTTCTAGGGGCTTGAATTGCGTTACCCTTTATTTGCATAGCAGCTAAATTGTAACTATCCTTACCCTTGACTCTGATTGGGGTTGTTCTCTTTTTAAGAGGTCCAACAAACAAACCTGCCTCTCTTGACCTTTTTGCTGTTTTAATGCCTATGGTTTCCCAAGTTGGTGTTCTTCTACCATCACGCTTTTTATTATGAGTATTAAACTCTTTTCGATATGCTTGTTGCATACCCTTTACAAGTTTAGTTGCTGCAGGTCTAAGAGCCTTATTTATTTGTGTACGAGATTGTTTAGCTGAATAACCAAGTCTTTTTAAACCTTGCTTAATATCATCAACTCCCCTAACAACAATTCTCGTATTTTTTGCAGCCATAACTAAACAGGTGAATCAGTTGGTAAATCTTGTTTTACAAAAACCTCAATAAACTCTTTTCGTGGGTCTATTACATACCCTATAATCTCGTATTCATCCCCTGAATCAACAAGAGTCCAATCCGATTTTATTACCTTAGTTTCGCTGCTATACCTAACTGTATAAACAAACCGACCATAAGACTGTAATTCTTCTCCTTCAAACTTTTCCTCAATATCTCTAAGCGACTTAACATTCTTGTTAGCCCAAACCGTGACTACTGTTGAATCGGCACTTGTAATACCACCGAATCCATCCTGAGTGTAAGTTTTCTCCTTAAAGGTAATTCTTGTGTTAAATTCCCCTGCCTTTATTTTTGCAATGAAAGCCATATCTTAATGGAAACATTTATAAGGTTGTAGTAATATTTCAGATGCCATTGGGAATCTTCGTTTCCTGTCCTCTCTAAAGTAATACATATCAGACACAATCAACTTAATCGCTTGTTGTATAGCCTGTGGCACATCGCTTTGTGTAGCACCAAACCCTGTTTTAAACTCTATCCAAAATGTGTTTGCATTTTCACTCTCTAATGTTGGTGTGCCTAAAGCAGTTTTTGTGTAACATATAGATGGATTTGAATAAGCATCTATATAAGCCTCTGACGATGTTATTTCATCCCCATCACTATCTATGTAATGAATAGGTGTTGTTAATAAGGTACAATCAGGAAATATTAATGATGCAGCAGATACGGGGGAATTAAAATATAACTTATACTCGTGTTCAATAAAATGCCTTGAACAATAATGCTCTGCCATTTCTGTTGCAGCATCTATATATAGACCTAACAAAGTATCTTCATCATCAGTATCAATACGAAGGTGTGACTTAATTTCATCAACTGTAACGACCTTTGTTGAAGGGTCGGTTTTAACAACCAAGTCCCCTTGTGTGTATGTGTTGGGGTTAAGATACATAGATTTTTATTGTAAGAGTTAAGTTTAATAAAGGGGGAGTTCCGAAGAACCCCCACTTAATTATTTATAGTGTAATACTACTCAATCAAAGATTGCATTACAGACGCATTCTGCGCACAAAGACCATCTACAAGACCTGTAGCGACCATTCTAGCACCACCTTTACCTGCAAGGGTATAAGGGTCAAAAAGAATGTCTAAACCACCGAAAATACCTAAATGTACTTTACTAAAGTCACCACAAAGCACTTTATCGTTAGTTGTAGTACCATCAGCACCTAAAGCACTTGTAATTTGATAAGGAGTATTGTTAATACGCTTATCTTTCAAGTCTAAGTAACCATCTGTAAAGGTAGCACCTGCTAAACCTGCGATAGTTTTCCAAGCTGCGGGATTGAAGATGTAACCTGTCTTAGCATCTAATCCAACACCTGCTGCAATCAATTCAGCTTCTAATTCTGCAATTAAAGCAATAGTAGCTCCTGCACCTGTAGATGCACCTGCTGCTTGATAGAAGATAGATTCAGGAGCATTCGTTACATTAGCTTCTGCTAATAACGCTGCTTCCATTTTAGACATCATAGAGTTTGCAATATTTCGTCTTAATGCACCCTCTAAACCTGCATTCTGAACCAAAGATTCAGGAGACATCTCAACTACAGAAATAACTTTGTTTGGAGACAATGTCGCTGCTGCAATAGACCCTGCTGCTGTTACATCAGAACCCGCAGTTGCTTCTGCTGCCCAAGTAGATGTAATACCTTGTACGATAGGGAATTTACGGTCTGCTGATAATCCTGAGTAAAAGTTAGAACCTGCCTTTACTAATACAGAATTAGCTTGAAGTTGGTCAATGAAACTTGCAACTTCGGTAGCCTTTACGTTTCCTGCTGTTACAGCACGTTGTTCAGTTTCACCATTCAATACAGAATAAGGAATACCAATACCTTTAAATGCTTGTTGAGGGTTCTCATTACGAGCCTCTTGGTCCATTTCTTTAACCAATCCTTCCATACGACCTGAGTATGCTGCTCTAGCTGCATCAACGAAAGAGTAAGTTCTAATCTCTTTTGCATCTGATGCTTTTTGTGTACCGAAAGAAACAGGTGCTTGTGCTGCGATCTCAGCGTTTAACTTCTCTTGTCGCTCAACAGTTTCAATGTTTTTAGCTAATTTGTCAATAGCTGTCATTTTCTCGTCATAAGAAACTTGCTCAGTTTCGTTAAAGTCACGAGATTCAGTTTTGCAAGATTCAAGCATCACATTCGCATCTGCGATTAACGCTGCTCTATCTTGTCTTAATTCTACGGAATTTTTCATATCCTTCTTTTTAGATTTAATTCGTTAGTTAATAAATTGATTTGCGAACCAACTGATTGAGGGGTTTCCTCATCGTTATCCTGTCGTACCTCGGTTGGTTCTTCTTTCGTTTCCTCACTAGCCTTTGGGGAAGTAGATTCCTCAAATTCTTGCTTAGAACGAAGTGCGACATCTGTGTTAGCGTAAGCACCAACACCTACTATGGAAACATCTACTAATCTACCTATTTTATTAATAGTTCGTCTAGTAATATCACCATCTTTTGACCAATCATCATCTTCTACTGTGAAAGCAAAAGAAGATTCATATAATAAGCCTCTACGCATTAACTCAGCAACATCGTTTCCAGTTGTTGTGTTTGGCAAAGTAGCCTCATAAATCAAACCTCTTTCATCTACAGATAGGTTTAAAGTACCACCGACATTTCTATCTAAAATTAGGTTAGGGTCGTGATTGAATGTTAAAATAACATTGTCCTCTAATCGACCATCAAAAGCCCTTGTAGATATTGTTTCTCGGAATCCTAAATCCCTGCTATCTGTATCGAATAACGCTGCGTAACCACGTACCTTAGTTTCGTCAGAACCTTCATCTAAACGAACCTCGTAGTTACCGTTATATATCCTTATTTCCTTATTTTCTTTCATTGTGTTATCCTTTTAGTATCTTCACCTAATTTATCTAAAGGCATCATATTAGATTGCATATATACCTTTGCACTTTCATCACCCATAGGATTTAAGTCCTCTAAAGAACGAACCTCATCAGGAGAAAGCACCCCGATGTTTACTAATGTTCTATAATAATCAGCACGACTTTTTGAATCACCTCTAAGAATAGCGTTTAGGTTGAATTTGAAGTATTCTGTACCTCTTTTGTTTGAAGGAATTAATTTTTGGTTTAATTCACTTTCAATTCTCTTAATCCAAGGTGTTATAGTATGCACCACAAAGTCGATTTGCTGTGCTTCGATATTACTATAAGTTGCAGAAGATAGGTCATTCACTAGGTGATTAGGTACTCTGAAAATGCGACAAATGTCGCTTATTTGATATTCCCTAGACTCAATGAATTGTGCTTGGTTGTTAGGAACAGTCCTCGCAACCCAATCCATACCTTCTTCTAATATCGCTGTTTTTCCTGTATTCGCTACACCTGAATAGTTGCTATTCCACGATTCTCTTAATCGTTTAGCTGTATCAGGCTTTAATGTAGCAGGGTGTTTAAGAATACCACCTAACTGTGAACCGTTTTTAAACCAATTACCTGCGTGCTTATCTAAAGATATAGATATACCTAATGTTTCGGCAGCTGCCTCTATTGGTGATTTACCTGTGATACCATCAAAGGAAAGCCCTTTAACGTGAATCATATTTATGGCTTGTACCTTACCTGTTATTGGGTAAACACTACCCTCAGACTGAGATACTTCGTAATAAACTTCCCTACCATCAGGAGAAACGAAAACATTAACATCTTTATATTGTATAGGGTGAATGCCTATTGGTAGACCACCTCGGTTTCTCTCTATGTAAGCACAGAAATTTCCATCAAAACTTAGGTCTATTAAAGCACGTTCAAAGAACATAAAGGAATTATATATCCCTGATGGCTGTTCCCCCACTAATTTATTTAATGGGTTATTATTTAATTTAATCTTATTATTGTTTTTGTCTTTCTCGTAAAGCGAGATGGGTAGGGAAGCTATAGTTTCAGACAAAACCCGAACACAAGACCAAACCGCTGCTACTCGCAAAGCTTGTTCTTTTGATACACCATTATTGTTTGACCCAAATATTGTACCACCAAGTATAGTAGAACCAAAGATAGAACGTGATTCTTCTTTAGTAGTGGATTTTTTTCTTTTAAAAACGTCGAATATACCCAAAGCTGCTTAAATAGTTGTACAAGTGTAAATAGTGAAAAGTGCTAAAATGTGAACAACTTTTCAGTAGTTTTTTCTTAATTCTTTCAAAGCATTCGCTAATACCCTGTGAACATACCTAGTTGATATACCTTGAATTAAGGCTATTTCTCTAATTTTAAACGAATATTCATACCTTAAAACAACTATCTCCCTTAACATCCTGTTGTCTGATTTTACGACTTTTTCCCAAATCTTATCTGCTAAATTATCATAATCACCCTCTGTAACGCATTTTAAGGTGTCTCTAAGGCGATAAGTCTTGTGAAAGGGTGATGATGTAGATAATACTTGATTGGTGACCACACGAGCTACGAAATAGCGTAATTGATTCGTTTCGTATAAAGATTGTATCGTTTCCTCTAATTGAGTAAGTAGAATTACGTTTATATCTTGCACCAAGTCATCTAACAGGTGTAAATCCCTGTTGTTACCTAGTACAGATGCACATATATCTCTTATTGTTAGTTGCTCCTGTGCAACTATTTCGTTCTTAGATAAAGAATATTTCTTTGTCATCATATCCTGAATTTCCACCATTTTTATTTTGCATAGCCTCTGATAAGCCCATCAACGTAGATACCACACCATCAATCTTGTCATTACTGCGACTTTTGTCGGGTTTCACATTCCCTGCAGGGTCTAATTTTAGGACCACATTAGACATCATCCACCTTAAAGTAGGATTACCATCGTGCCTAATACTACCCCCTAAAACTAAAGTTTCATATTCCTTAGTCGCAGGTGACATTGTTCTGTAACCCTGACCTACAGGTATCATAGGACAACCTTCTTCTGTTAAGTCAATAACAATCTGTGATGCGTTCCACCTATCATAAGCTATCATTCTAATATCGTATAATTCTGATAAGTCTCTAATCTTTTGTTTTATGTAATTGTAGTCGCAAACATCGCCCTCTGTAAATGTAACCCATCCCTCTCTTTGCCATTTAACGTAATCAACCTTATCCCTTTCAGACCTTTTATGAGCGTTATCAGAAGGTATAAAGGAGTGTAAGAAAACATCGTACCCATTGTCATTATCTGGGAATAATAAGCTGAGACAGGTAATATCTCGTGTGGATGCTAAATCCAATCCCACATAACAAGGTTTACCTACAAAGTTAGATTCTTTTATATCATCATAGCAATCCATCCATTTTTCATCAGAAATCCACTTAGTTTCATTTGCAACCCATTGATTTAGGTGTAGTCTACGAAAAGTGTTTTCATAAGATGGTTCGTTTTTAGCCTTTACAGCTTGTTGTTTCATATATTCTTCGGTGATAATAGTCCCAAATCCCGGATTTGCTTTTCTCCAAACCTGTTCATCAAAGATGTCATCGTCTTTATCAGCCTCATAAACAATACCCAAGAATGAATCGTCTTGAATAGCACCACTAATCAACTTCTTAGCATAGTCATAAAGTTCTTTACAAATATGGTCTTTTTGGTGTCCTGCTCCTGCTGTGGTAATACCAAGCATTAAAGGCTCTTTCCTAGCCCCCATACTCGTGAGTAACACATCGTATAGGTCACGATTTTTATGTGAATGAATTTCATCTAACAAACAACAAGATAGGTTTAAACCGTGTTTAGTGTCTGCGTCTGCTGAAATTACTTTGTAGTATGAACCTACCTTATCGTACGTAATGGAATCCCTGTAAGTGTTTGAGCGTTTAATCAACTCAGGCTCTTGTAGGACCATTTGTTTAGCAATAGAAAACGATAAACGTGCTTGTTCTTTATCTGCTGCTGCTGATACAATTTCAGCACCTTTCTCACCATCTGAGAATAGCATATAAAGGGCTATGCCTACCATTAAATTTGTCTTACCATTCTTACGTGGTATGAAAACAAAACATTGCCTGAATTTCCTTAAATTGGTAGTTTTTGACTTCCAACCGAACAATGGTCTTATAATATCATCCTTTTGCCAATCTTCAAGGATAAACCTTTTACCTGCTAAATCACCTTTAACGTGCTGACAAAACATCTCTATGAAATCAACAGCCCTACTCGCTGCTTTTTCATCGAAGTAATATCTATCTTCATCTATGTGATGTAGGTTATTCATCGTTATTAAAGAAATTTTCTATTTTAATATCAGGTGTTTGTGATGCGTGTTCTATTGCGTTTACCTTTGCCCTACTTGAAGGTGTTAATCCAAATTCTTTAAGTAAAGCAAAAACTCTAACAAAGGCTTGATTGGCTATTAAGACTTCGGGTCGTTGTATAGACTTTGTGTGACCCTCTCTTGATGTTACCTCTTGTGATGCACCTAATTCGTTTATAACCTCTTTAGCGTTCTTATAATCGGCATAAGAATCACAAAGGATGGTTAAGGACATCTCGTCTGCTAAAGTGAGAACAGACATATCGTGTAGTAAGGTGCTTAGTTCTACAAAAGACTTTTGCCCTTCTTCTGATAGCCAAGTAGGTATTGGTGGAATTTCACTAGGTAGTTTAGGTTCATTTTTATTCATCCTATCATTCCTTAGTGTTCCCCTTTGTTTTTTAATCTCTGTAGGTAAACGTTTCATAATTAAACAATCATTTCTGTAAATATACAATTATTTATTTATAAAGAAAGAAAAAGTAACATAAAAAGAAAGAAATAACTTTATCCTTTATCCTTGTCCTATAGGTCTATCGTTGACCTCAATTAGACCTCATTTAGACCCCTAATTTACTAAGTACTGATTTTCAGTGAGTTAATAAAAAAAAGGGTGTTTAAGTGAAGTTTTTTAGTATAAAATTAGGAAGTTAACATTTGTTAGCATATATTTGTAGAACAATTAATCAATCTCTCAGTTATGGACAACTTACTAGCAGTTATTTGCGACTTACACGAATTAGCAAGAACGACAACGGATGAAAAGACAAGAACTAAACTACTTAACCTTTGGGTAAATTTGGGTCGCATTAAAAGAGCAAACGAAGCACTAAGGGTTGGTTCACTTCATTCAGAAGAAACATTAAGAATATCAGAAGATGAACTAAACAGACTATTAAGTGCTGAAAGTTTATGTGAAAAATTAATAGACTAAAGGTTATGAATACAGATAAAGTAGTATCTTTGCAAGGCAATAAAAGAAAGGTTAAAGGTAAGAGTTTGACTGAGTACAGTAGAGGTAGAAGGTTAAACAAACAAGCTGCTGTAGCCTTAGCTAAGAGTAAAGGGTTTGTAACAGAAACGATTTGGGAACTTGTAGTTGGTAAATCAATGGCAGGTAACAAACAGAATAGATAATATTACAAGGGGTGTTACGAACTAACACTTAAATTATAACAAGTCGGTTATATCCCTAGGCTACTCGTAGCACGTGATGCTACATTAAAATTATCGTTTAGCCGACTTACTAAGTACACTAACTAACCGTTAGATACCGATTTCGTCTCAACTTAGTAAGATAATACGTGAGTAAGCTACGTGAGTGCTACACCTCATACGAGAGTACCAAGCGTGAGTTGGGCATACAAGTCCTATCGTTAAACTAATACAACGGTTTTATTTCAGTCGGTAGGCAAATTTTCTAAATTGGAGTTTAGAAATCAGCATAGTTGAAACAAAGTAGGGTAGTGTGGGAACTACTCTACGTTTCAGCTAAATTTGGAAACATAGTATAAGCAATCTTTAAAACAAGTGTTATGTATAAGTATATTTTATTAACTATGGTTATTTTTGCGGTTTATTTATCTTACAAAGAATATCAAGATAAAAATAAGTCTTAATATTTGTGAGGTGGTGAAATTGGAAAACACGACCAACTGTCTATTGGTTAGGGATAAGAAATAAAGTGATGGTACGCATCCACACCTAATCGCCCTTTGTAGGTTCGAATCCTGCCCTCACAGCTAAATGTCCAGTTTTTACATCAAAAAACTTAAGGCTATAACCTTATTTTTATATGTAGATTGTCAGGTTATAACCATACTAACTAAATACTAATGATATGAGAACAATTCTTGAATGGAAATGTGGGTATTGTGACAGCGTACAAAAGTCTGATAGTGGGGAAAGGTGGAAGATGGATTTTTGCTCCTGTGGCAAATCAGGTGTGGACCTAGAGGAATTTTATCAAAGGGCTTGTGGTGAAGTTGTAATACTTAATACTACTGCCTTTGGTGAATTAAAGGGTGAGGGAATAAATGAGGGATTAAATGAGGGAATAAAAGATGATTAAAGGATTCTTAATAACAATGCTTATTGTTGGTATTACTTTAACTTTAGCAGACTTAATTACTGACATTAGAGAGTAATTCGCAATTCGCGTATCACGAACTGTCCCAATTATGTGAGAAAAATGGGTGCAATACACAAAAAGTAAGCGCACATTACGTACTGGTTAGTCGGAAATCCCGACATACCACTATACGTTTCTAAATATAAATACTACCAAAATCACATTATTGTATGATTTCTCATACAAAAACGATTATTTTAGGTGATAATGACTTAAAATTCATACTATATTGTGAATTGCGTGTAACAAAACAAGGGTAAATGTGTTTAATATGAGCCACAAATATCAACGTACTGAGCTAAAATACTGAAAAACAAAAAGTTTTAAGTATATTTATTTGGATAAGTAAACAAGATTGCTTACATTTATCCCCAAGAGTTAACCATTTTGTTGACGTTAACAAAAACGGAAACCTATATATGTTAAGTAGAATCAATTAACTAACCTTATTATGGCAAAGATTAAAAAGAGTAAGTGTAAATTCTGTCAAAGCGAAACAGAGTATTTATTATCGTCAGAAACGAATGCAGAACGATTATTATCGGCAGCAGAAAAACTAGGCTTTATAGGTACTAAACCTATTACACCTCAGGGGTTAATGGATTTAGGGTTTGAAGAAGAATACCAAGAACCCGAAGATGGTAAAGCAGGATTCTTGTATTATTACATTAATGAAGAAGAATGCGGTGTTGATATTCTATCTAACGAGGGTGGAACAGAAGTAGAAATAGGTGGTATTCTGAAAGTAAAAGACCTTAACTTGCTTGGGGAGTTTGTAGCTGCTTTACTTAACATTAAGGAACGGGCTTATTCAGAGGGGTCGTGGGACGAAGAATAAGCATAGACAGGGATTTATTGGTTGAGGCATTCCCTTATATGAAGGATTATTACAAGTTGCCTCGTAAGAAAAAAAAGGCTATGAAAATAAAAGTAACAAGGGGCATTAAGAAAGCCATACTTTTATATATAGATGCTCATACATCAGGAAAAGGAATTTGTAATTTAACCCTATAGTTATGTCAAAGTTTAAGTGTAAAGAATGTGACAAGGAATTGGTATTAGCCAAACACACTATGAAGGTTGTGAATGGTAAGGTAGTGTCTGATGATGCTATTTGTTGTGACAACTATATGGAGTCTATAAAAGAAAGTAAAGGATTTGGTGGAATAATAAAAAAACCAAACGGAACAGTAAGCGGAAAATTCTAGGTATGTCTAAAGATGAGTGGATTCTATTTGCTATTATACAAACAGTATTATTAATACCTGTATTATTTTTTAAAGTCAAAGAAGATGATTAGTACAACATTAGCCACAGCAATCTGTTTAGTAGTAGGAATAGTATGTTACATAGCAGGCTCACAAGAAGATTAGCAGCGTTCATCTAACGGTTAGGATATTAGGTTTTCATCCTAAAAATAGGGGTTCGATTCCCCTACGCTGTACGTATAGTAGCAGAGAAGTTCGGGGGGACTTCGGAAAAGCATCAACTTAGGTTGGTGTTTTTTTTTGGTTTGAACTAAGTAGATAAACTACAAAATAGTAAACCCTTTTTTGCGTAATGCCTCTTCCCTCTAGGGTGGGGGAGTACCCCAAACCAGTTCAGTATATTGACAGGGTGGGAAAGAAG
>TARA_R100001530_G_scaffold129176_2_pt1 | contig 29820 bp, 39 predicted proteins | sample TARA_R100001530 | Tara Oceans TARA_R100001530 (sample SAMEA2622166) | marine metagenome | biome: marine biome (ENVO:00000447); feature: mesopelagic zone (ENVO:00000213) & marine oxygen minimum zone (ENVO:01000065); material: "saline water (ENVO:00002010), including plankton... | reverse complement strand
CTCAAATCCGGGAAATCGGGCACTGGTAGCCCTATTTGCCCATTCTTTAGCCACTTTTGGGTCTATTTTGGTCAAACCAACGCTAGGAAGGGGCACTAGCGACCCATCCTTCAACCCTTTGTGTACTGCGTGCCTAGAACACCCTACTAGGGCTGCTATCTTTGGGACGGTGAGTCCTGGGGGGCCTGTTTCCTCTACCTTAATGGCTTTCTCTTGCTTCTTTCGCTTCTCACCTATGAAATCGTAGAACTTTGACTCCTTTAGCTTGAGGTATGCTTCCTTATCGACGTTATTGGGCAGTGTTCCGTTGAATCCTCCATTGTAGAAGGTTCCGCTGGGTAGTTTGACCTCATTGGGCTGCATGTTGCCCACCTTAGTTGTCACCTCGTTGATTATGGTGAGTGCTTTCCTGCTTGCATACTTGAAGTCACCTCGCTTACTGACCATCATGAGGGAATCTGTCCTATGTTGCCGCAGGTACTTCTGTAATCCCCTGAAGTAGGGAAGACATAGTATGACGCACAGCCCTGCTTGTCTCATCTCCTGCAATAACAATACCAAGTCATGCTGGTCTCGTGTGGTGGTCATGTCTGCAGCGAGTAATCGGTGTGCTTCGTCTATTACTATGGCTCTACCCCGCGGTAGCTTCTCTACGAGTCGGTAAAAGTCCAATGCAGTATAAGCTATTTGCTTTACTGTGAAGTCTGGGTCAATAACGCTCGCAATTTGTAGTGCGAGAGTGCTCTTACCCGTGCCCTCTACTCCGGTGATGACTATGAATTGGTCGTTCTGCATTTGTAGCTTCTGTTTGACTACCCTGTAGCAGTATAGCCATGTTTGTGCGTCGAACAACCTGCCACCGACGTATTCTCTGCTCCTTATGAACTTCTTGAAGGCTGCATTGTTGCTTTCTTGTACTTGTCCGGCTAGGTGATCTGCTAGCTCTGCGTAGCTCATCTTCTGTAGGAGTCTCTCTACCATTGGTTATACCTCTTTAAGGCTTTCTAGGCTTGACGCCTTGTCTACCATGATTAGCCCTTGCATGTGTGCGCATATGTTGAGTTTGTCGTGAAATTCGTATAGTGCTTCGTGGAATCCTCTTAGGAAGTGTGGTCCGTAGAGGCTTGCTTGTCTTGCTTTGCGTCCGCATTCGTCGCGTAGTTCTTTTAGGTGTGCTAGGTCTTCTCTACGCTCGTTTAGTACCAGTCGTGGTTTTAGTTCTAGGTAGTATTGGTCTAACGTCCTCATGAGGAGGTGGTATTGTTGTCTCATGCCTGCCGTGTGCGCTTGTATGCTCAAGGTGTTGAGTTTTTCTAGGTAAGCAAGAGCGCTGTTGAACACTGGTGTCTTTGCTTCTGTGGGTCTTCCCGAGTCGACCATACATATGTGGGGGATTGCGGTATTATTTTAATGTTTCGGTATGTATCGTCTGTAATACACATGTTTATTTATATACTTTGCACCTGCCACTTAATAATATGGTTGTTAAGAAGGCTACGTTCGCTCAAACACGTTTTGCTGAGAGCCTGGCAAGGTTTCGTGACGGTAAAGTAAACGTTAGTGGTGGAGAGATAACCGGAGTAACTATTGGCGGAACTACCATTCCTATTAGTCAGGTGCCTAGTGTAGCAACAAGCGGAGGCATGGGTATTGCTCCTTTAAGTGCGGCAGTAGTTAGCCCCATTCAACGAGAAGCAGGGATTGTTGGACAGAGAGAGGCAAGGAGTGCGAGTAGTCGTACGTTAGAAGAGTTTAGGAAGTTAAGGGGACGCTTAGGCCAGGATATACAACAGGTAAAGGCACAAGAGAAAGGAGCAAAAGGTGCTATTACTACGGGTCAAAGGAGAGCGACCTCTAGAGAGCGTGAGCTTACCGGGGAGGAGTTCGTTAGTGTACAGACACGATCACGCCCTGGTGAGGGTGCGGAGATTTTGAGTCGTGCTCGTGCTAGACAGCAAGCAGAACGCGTGCAAAGGTCTATTGCCCCTTTACAAGAAGCAGCATTACGAAGGAGTGTCCGTACGACACAGGAAAGCATACGCGCAGCAGGTCTTCGTCCTGATGTTCCCGCTATCGAACGAAGAGAAAGACAGTTACGTGGGTTACCGGTAGGAAGCCCCATAGGGGGTGTTATTACTCCCTCTCAAGTCAGTCAAGAAGGTGTTTTCGAAGCAAGCGTACGTCAACCACTGTTCGTGACCGGAACCGGAGGCCCTGGCGTTGGCCCTCCGTCCTTAGAAAGCAGGATAACCCCTATGGGTGTACGTTTAACGCCTAGCCAAGAGTTCGCCGGCCTCCGCGAAGTGGAAGCAAGCGCTCTTTCCGCTTTGGGTTTCGGTACTACTGCGGAGGCGGTCCGTGATGCCGGTCAGCCCGGTTTCATTAGTGAACGTGAGATTGCTTTAGGTGGTGTTGCAGCGCAAATCGGTGCTGTTCGTCCTGGTCCTTTGCAGAGGTTCTTTGGTTTTGAAGATCGTAGCTCATCTCGTATAAAGCAAGCGAGGAACATTTTTGATAAAGAGTTTGCGGAGGCTGAAAGTGCCCGGGACCAGCTTGACGTGGTGATTCGTAAAGAAGAAAGTACGGGTGCAGAGATTAGTCAGGCGGTGAAGGCTCGCGATAAGGAGTTGTTTGAGGCAGAAAAGGCACGTTCTCAGTTAAATAAGGAACTTTCTAGAGAAGAGCTGCTTACCCAAGCTTTTTTCAAGGTTGTTCCTCGAGAAAAATTCAGGGGCGCCTTTCAGTTTGTTGAAACAACGCCTTTTCCCGGTCGTGTTCCTGAGAGTGTGCCTATTTTAGGAGGTGAGCTTATTGATGTTCTTGCTGGTGTTCGGTCTAGGAAGGCTCAGGCAAGACTTCAGGAGCGCTTTCCTCAATTGCAGAGTGTTGGCTTTGTTCCTGGTGTCCCCGTACCTGTTCCCGTTCCTAAAGAGAAAGGTTTTGTGAAGACTACTTCAGAGGTTTTATTATCTGGTGGTCGTGGTGCTACTCACCTTATTAAGGAAGAACCAGGTGAGGCTGTTGCATTTGGCATAATTGCTGGTGCGGTTCGTGGAGCTGTTGCTGCAGCGCCTCGCTTGGCAGCCTCGCGTTTTGCCCAGGGTGTTGGTTTGGCTGTTGAGGCAGGTTTTGTTTCTAGTGAGATATCGGGTATTAGTCGTGCTGCTGCTAGAGGTATTAGAGAAACAGGAGGAAAGGTTGAGGAGTTTGAAGTTAAGGTTCCTTTGGTAGGGGATCTTGCATTTATTAAGCCTTCCACTATTGAGGGCGGTGAGGTAAAAGAGCCTATTATTCAAGCACTTGAGCGTGGTGGAGAGAGTGCTGCTAAGGTCGCTATTTTTAGAACGGTTTCTGGTGCACCCGTTGACGTAGAGGTCGTGAAAGGAGCACGTCAGTTCCGTGACTTGTTCCGTAAGAGTCGTGATGTTGGCCAAAAGGTAACGTTACGTGCGGGTGAGCTGGCTCGTGGCAAGAGGGATTTTGCTGCTAGTGAACGTATTAGAGAACGTGCTCGTATCGAGCGTGAGCAAAGTGCTCGTGAGATTGAGAACGTTGCTCGTCGTGCTGATGTTGCTGAGAGGATTCGTGCTAAAGAGCGAGACATTGCGGAAAAAGCAAGAGCTACTGAGCTGGGTGTTAGTACCAGTACGCGTCTTCGCCCGCGAGAACCCACGCAAGAGCCTGGCCGTGGTCGTGAGAGTGAGTTAGGCGTTCGTCGTGGTCGTGTTGGTGAGCGTGAGCGGGCTCGTCCTCGTGAGAGGGAGAGAGAGCGTGAGACGGAAAAAGAACGTGAGCGTCGTAGGCAAACGGAGCGTGAGCGGGAAAGAGAACGGGAGCGCGAGAGAGAAAGGCAGCGCGAACGAGAAAGACAGAAGGAAAGAGAGAAAGGAAAGGAGCCGGTAAAAGAAAGAGAGCGTGAAAGAGAACGCGAACGTGAATTAGCACGAAGACGTTTCCGTGAGCGTGAGAGAGCCAGACCTAGACCGGAAACGCGAAGGGTCAGACCTAGTGCTGGTGCGGGTGTTCTTTTAGGTGGCGGCGCCGTTATAGGTGCGGGTCTTGTAGCTGGTGCTTTCGGTGGTTTGGGTGACTTCCTTAGTTCTAGAGGTACTCGAGGTGGTGGTCGTGGTACGGGTCGGGTTCTTGGTAGTTCTGTTTTTCCTAGTATTGCGGGTGCTGTTCGTTTTATAGAGCGTGGTGAGTTTGTTCGTGGCCGTCGTGGTCGTGCTGTTCGTGTTCCTTTTGCTGAACAACTTCCTGTATTGACTGAGGAGGAGGCACGTAGAAGGGGAGCGGGTAGTGGCTTTGGAAGGTTTTTTGGTGCTCCTGTTGGTTTGGCCAGTCCTAGTCGTAGAGTTTCTCGTGGTAAAGGTCGTTCTGTTCGCAAGGTTTCAAAAAGAAAGGTTAATAAACGAGGAGGTCTGTTCTTTTAATAATGGCGATGAAGAAGAAAAAGGTTCGTAGTGGTGGTTTTAAGAGGAAGAAGCCTAAACCTGTACGAACTTGAGGTGATACAACAACAATGGTGAACATAATTGATAAGTTCAGGGAGAAGTTAGCTGAACGAAAAGAAAGGGCAGATGATGAGAGAGCGCAGGCAGTTGCTGCGCAGGAGTTTGAGGACGCTAATCCTGGACAGATTGCTGTTATCCAAAGAGAACAAGAGAAAGTACAAAGAATGCAGATGATGGAGGACGAGAGAGAGTTCCGTAGAGAAGAGAAGGAACGTGCTGAGGAAGATACTGAGCTTGCGGTGGCGCAGGCTGCGCAGGCTAGAGAAGCTCGTTTGTTGGCTGAGGAGAAGAGTGCTTTGAAGCGTGAGCAGTTTAAGAGTGAACGCCGTTTTGGTGGTCTTTTCCCATCTCAAGAAGAGAGTGAGTTGAAGGCTTCTAGTCAGGAGAGAAAAGCTAAACTCCAAGCTAGTATTGCTGCGAGTCGTGCGAAGATTGCTCGTAGTCGTCAGGCAAGTAATAATAACAATTTTGTTAATTTCTTAACGAGTAGTACTCGTGCGAGAGCAGGAACCAAGGGAAGAGTGAAGCCTGCGCCTCCTGTGAGTTTGTTTAGTGGTGGTAGTTCTAATGATGTTTTGTTGAGTCAGCCGGTGAGGACTCCTAAGAATGTTGCGGCGCCTAATTTTTTTAGTGGTGGAACGAGTAAGAATATTGTGAAGGATGTTGCTCCTAGCTTTTTTGGTACGAATGGTAAGCGTGCTGGTAATGTGAGTGTGGAAAGTTTGTTAGCTACGCAAAGTAGAGGTCGGGGTTCTAAGAGGGGTCGAGGCGGTATGCCGAGCTTGTTCTGAGATGATTGCGCAGCAGCCTATGCCTCCTCCGCAGCAGGAGTATTATGACGAGCCACAGGGACAGCAGGGTCAATCTCAAGATCCTAATGTGGCGTATGCTCAGGCGTATGGTCAGGGGATGATTAATATGCCGTTGAATTTGGGTGGGAATATTAATGAGCAGTTGATGAATACGGATATGATTTTGAAGAGTATTGAGGAGTATTTGAGAAGTATTAAGCATGTTCCTGATCCTAAGAGTGGTGAGCCTGTTGAGGTTCGTGGTAAGCCTTTGTTTCCTCACGAAATGATAGACCGGCTAATAATGCACTTACGATTTCGGTTTACACAAAACACCATTCTATCTAACCTAGAAAAAGAAACGGTTTACAACCTTAGCGAAAGTTTTGGCCATTTCCTTATTGATTGGTTCGCGGACAGCTTTGACGAGATAGAACAAACAGAAAAGAAGAAAGGAACAGAGTTTGACACCAAAGATCTAACGCCGATCATTGATAACTTGTATTTCATTCACCTAACAATTTTGAGCAGGAGTATTGGTGGGAGAACACAAGACGGAATACTGAGCATGAACAAAGTCGGCATGACGCAATCCGACAATCCCAACACGCCCATGCAAGACAGTAGTACCTTTGGAAAGGTTATGAAGCGATTCGGCTTCGCATAAAAAGGACACTATATATAGGGAGAGAGGAGAACAAAGACAAAAAATGCCACTAGGACTTGATTTTGGAGGAATATTTGCAGGTGGAGGCGCAGGAAGCATAACTCGTTTGTTCGGTCCTCTTACTACAATGGTGTGGAGTGTGGGTAAGTATGTTGCTATGCTTATGCCTTTCTATATTGTTTTTCACATACGAAAACATTACAAAGTGTTTGCTTTCGTTTACAAGCGTTTAGGGAATACTGATGTGGTGCATCCTGACTTTGGTAGGGTGATTAAAGATAAGGATAAGACAACTGGAGTGGTAACTGAACGTATGAAGTGGCTTTTTAGTAAGAGAATAACGCCAAAGCTTCCTTACGACACGTTGTATGCTGGAAAGATGAACATGATGTTCACACAACTACGGCAAGGAGTGAACGGTGAGTTGTTGCCTATGAGTATTCATGAACAAGCTTTGGGCGATCACCTGGTGCCTAGAAATCAGGGTATAGAATTGTGGCGCAGGAACGAGCACAAGCTCATGGTCGAAAAGAACACTGCGAGAGAAGATCCTTGGTGGCAAAACCCTCACGTTTGGAACCTCACTTACATGCTTGTTGCAATATTTGGCGTATGGCTTTTACTAGACCAAGTAGGAAAGATGAATAATGGATTTGCTGATAGTGCTGCTGCTATGGAGAATATGGCGGAGAGTTTTAAGGCTTTGGCCGGAGGATGATAAAAAAAAAATATTATGAGTTTAACGCTGGCGATTGGAGTGGTGATAGCGAGTCTTATAGTTAGTTGTGCTATTCTTATCACGAAGATGACTGGTGTTTTTCGTATTATGCTTTTGGGTATGTATTTGGTGAGTGTTATTGGTGGTATTGGCTTGGTGAGTAAGATTGTTTCTGATAATGAGCCGAATAGTAAGTTCACAACTCTTTTAGATAGTTTGTATAAGACCAGTATTTGGAGTATGAGTGTGGTACTTCTTGGATTTATTATATTCTTGCTGACGAAAGCTATGAGCGCATGGTCTCAAAAGGAAGAGCCTGATCGTGGGGAGTTGAGAACGTGAAACGTCTTTCCCTATTATTGCTTTTTGTTTGTTTAGCTGCTCCTGTTTTGGCGTTGGATGACTTAATGGGCTTGCAGGGTAATGTGTTCAACAGCACGGGAAGTCGTATAACTAATGGTGATGTAACAGTACAAATACACACGGAAGAAGTAGGGGGCGCGCAAGTTTATGCCGAAACTTTTACTGGTGCTATTAATAATGGAGAGTACGATGTCCTTTTGGGTAACGCGACAACTCTTGATCTTGACCAAGACAGATTATACTGGATGGAAGTACTAATAAACGGCCAAGACATGAACTTCAGCGGGCACTCAAGACAAGTATTCCAAAGTAGTATTGGAAGCTACGAGAATTTGAGCGTAGAAGGTAACATAACAGTATCAAACACCGGATTCGGCATAGTGTTCCCAGATGGAACATTCCAAACAACAGCAGCAGTAGCAGGCGGAGGTAGTGGTGGGGGACTTAATGGTACGAGCACTCCTGGTCGTGTTGCGTTCTTTAACTCTACTAACCAAGTTCAAGGAAGTAACGATTTAGTTTGGAACCAAACTAACATGCAATTGGGAATAGGAATAGGGGCTATTAATGCTAACGCTACACTTCACGTTTTCAGTAATGGCAATGGAAGGTTTGCAACAGACCAAGTAGATGCTTACTTTGGAAACCAAAGCGCGGGTGTAGGAATAGTACAAGTAGGAGAAATGCAAGTAGGAGTTAGCAACGACGGAGTTATAGGGAGTTTGAACCTTAGTGGTATAGGGCTTATTCGTAATAAGGACAGAAAGAACCCCATAGAGTTCGGATTTGTTGATAGCGAAAACGGCATTAGGTTCGCACTACCATTATCCGGAAATGACTCGGGAACGTACAATGCAAGAAGCATGATAATTGCGGGACCAAGTGTATTGGATAATAACATAATAAATTGTTCCTTCTGGGGATTCAACAAGATAGACTGCAGAACTGGCGCTACTGGATCAGATCTAGGAATACAAGACGACCTACAAGTGAAAGGATCAGCAAGCGTAGGGGGAAACTTTAGTGCCAACGAAAGTTTATTCGTAACCGACACAGGAAATGTAGGTATTGGGACTGATACGCCGGAGGGTGTTCTTAGTATTAAAGGGACTGGGGTTCATACGGCTATGTCCGGAACTGCTGCTTCTTTGTTTAATATACAAAACACTAATGGTAATACGTTTTTTTCGGGTATTGATTTTTATGGAAATCAGGGTAAAAGGATAGCGAGTATTATGATGGAACAAACTGGCGGGGGTTCTCTTTTGCATTTGGGTACTTCTAATAATTTTGGTAACGGTGTTACTAATGATGCGTTGGTGATTGATCCGACAGGTGACGTAAGTATGGTTGCAACTTTATCGTTAGGAGATTTAACTGCTCCTGGAAGTGACCCAATGTGTTGGGATGGTAGTGGTGCTAGTCTTATAGGGGATTGTACCAGTTTGACAAAACATAAGACTAAGGTTAAAAAGTATAAGTATAATAAAGGACAGTTTAGTAGTCTTGATATTCTTGGTCAGCTTGAGCCTAAGTTGTTTGAGTGGAAACATAAAAACTGGACAAATCAAGAACAATTAGGATTCCTTGCAGAAGATGTAGCAAGTATTCCTAATGCAGAATTTTTGGTAAAAAGAGATGGTGATGGTAACGTAACAGGTATCAAACACTTTGCGTTTTCACCATTTCTCGTTGATGTTATGCAAGAACAGCAAGATATTATAGAAAGTTTGGAGGCCCGAATAGAATTACTGGAGAAAAAATGAAATGGTACAAAACAATATTGTTAATGGTGGTTACAATTATGGTTTGTGAGAGTGTTACTGCTTTTAATGGTACTAATGAGAACTTTAGTAGTACTATTAAGTTGAGTAGTTATGGTTTTAATGCTAGTAATGACGTTATAAAAAGCCGCGATCATGATGTTACTCCTTCGCCAAAATATAACTCTACAAATTTTACGGGTCGTTTTGGTATTTTAGATGATACCTTTACAGTAGTTGATTCGGTGATTTCTAAGTTTACTGTTGTTGATCTTGAGAGTCCTTTGTTTCCTTTCAAAAGGAGCATTTATGCAAACATAAGTTTGACTGGTCGTGTGCAAAGTAATATTACGATTGTTGAGGTATGGGCTAACATTAGTTTACCTATTGGTAGCACTATTCGTCGTGACATGAAGTTGTTGAATGGTACGGATAAGAATGGAACATATGGTACTGACTTTTTTGGTAGTGAGCTGGGAAGGTATGAGTGGTTTATTGTTGCTCGCCGTGGAGGTATTGGTGGTGATGCGTTTGAAGGTAACTTGACAAGTTTTGCTATTGGGGTAAGTCAGGATAGTGTTGTTTTGCAGAGTATTGTGTTTGGTATGATAATGATAGGTCTCGTAGTTCTTTACCAGGCGCGTTCTAAAGAAGACGAGGAAGAAGAAGAAAAAGAGAGCAACAAACCTGAGACAACGGAGGGTATTGGAGTACAATGATACTTAAGGTCTTAGCTTTGTTGAGTATGCTTGCAATCCCGGTTATAGCGTCTAATTTTAGTATTGTTAATGCTACTCCAAGTTTTCCTTTCACGAGAACTATTTTGAGGAATGTTACTGTGAGTGCTGATCTTGCAAATGTGAGTCCTGACAGGATTACTGTGTTTAATGCTAACGTGACTTTGCCTGATGGTAATGAGGAGTTGCATTCCATGCTTCCTCAGGATAGTGTGAATCATAGTTGGAAGTTTGATTTCATTCCACAACAATTGGGGCGGTATAATGTTACTCTGACAGCAACAGATAATGAGAGCACGACTATTAACAAGTCGGGTGTGGGTTTTGTTATTAAAGAGGTTGATGACTGGCTTGTAACTACGGGGATGCTTTTCAGTAGCTTATTATTTAGTTTTTCTATACTTTTCGGGGGTACTAAGGAATGAGTGCGTTTCGTAATGTCATAAACTGGGGCTTACTAATACTATTTTTCGGTGTGGCAATACTGGGAACGCAGTACTTAGTAGTCGTAAATGAGACTTTTGATAACGTCGCAGAATTGTCTACATTATTAAATAGTTTGTATTCCAACATTCTCACAGTGGTACGTGTGTTACTGTTCTTATTTGCATTGAGTATTATCGTAGCGGGAATGCTACAATGGCACATGAAGCGCTTTCGTAGTTTGGATAAGAGGAGGTTCAGCGCGTAATGCCGCAGCGTAAGAATACTATGCAGAGGTTGGACCCTGATTTGGTTGAGTTTTTGAATAGTACTGGTGGTCGTGCTAGTGTTGAGCTTGGTATTCCTTTTAATAGAAGGAAGATGAGTGGTTTGTTGGCTGATGTGGCTCGGGAGAAGAAGCTAGGTGACGCTATTATTGAGAAGTTGAGGAAGATTCGTAGTGGACAAAGGGGCGGTATTAATGATGTTGTGACAAGCTTTGCTATACTATTGGGTATGGGAATTGCTATACTTATAGCCTCAACAATGCTAACACAGATTCAGGCCAGTGAAGCTTTCACAGGACAAGCAGCAAATGACCTGTTAAATAAGGGGGCTGATGACTTTCCTGCTATCTGGGACAACATGTACGTTTTCGCCCTTTTAGGTCTAATGCTTGCAACACTAATAATTAGTTTTGTGTTTAAAGTAAGCAGCTTTTGGTTCTGGCTAAGTTTTTTCGTGCTAGGAATCTATATTATAGCAGTACTTGTGCCTTTGGGACAAATATTTGTTATTGCTAGTGAGAGTGCTGCGTTGAGCGCTGCAGCTCTTAACTTTCCGAAAATGAAGTTCATTTTCGAGCATTACGCGAGTATTGGGACGTTATTTGCAGGCTTGGTGTTGATTGCAAACCATTTAAGTCCTGCAAGTGGAGGAAGTGGTTTTGGTGGTGGCGATACAGGACTTGGTGGTAGCATATGAAGATCGTTTTAAAAAGAAAACGTGCTTTATTTGCCTTATTTTTGTTGTTTACCATAGGGGTTAGCATAGTAATTGCACAGTCAATTGAGAAACAAATTTGTTTTGCTGATGATGATTTATGTTATTTTCCTGAATCGGTTGAGGATAAAGGTAGTTTAATTGTATCTTGGAGTGAGGATAGAGGTGATGGACTTACAAAGCACGAGTATTATGCCACAGTAAAGAACACTAACTTGTTGTTTGCTCAGGATTTCGACTTCAGTGCTGTTATTAATGAGACTAACATTCGTGAGAACAAACTTCGTAATGTGAAGGTTGAGCAGCTTAGGGAGTTTGAACAAACTGACCCTATCTTCATTAATAACTGTTCTAGTTCAATAGCTTTCGATGAAAGGCTTACGACATCTTGTAAAAAAATACAGAAAGGTGTAGTAACTTATCCTAGTTATGAATGGGTTGACTGGGAACGATCGCAGAAGATTATAAAAAAAACTAAGTGGTTCGTAGGTAGAAAAACAGGTACAAAAAGGGTTAGGATTCCTGCTTTGTTTGGTGATACCTTACAATTACGTGTTACGTTTGAGAGTCCTGTAAACACAATAGGAAGTTTGCATCTGACTGATGAATTGGCACAGCAAAGTTATCACCCGTTCTTTAATACTACTTACAAGATTTGTATGCCCATAGGTTTGGGTGCTGATAGGTTTAGTATTAATCAAAGTGCTCGTTTGAACTTGAGTAATTCTAACTTCAACTTTAGTAAGACTAATCCTGACCTTAGAGAGATTCGCTTTTTGCATGGTGACTGTACTACTCAGGATGAGACTATTGGTGTGTTGCCTCATTGGGTTCACTTCCAGAATGAGACCAGTGATAATAGTACGTTTGTGTACGTTCGAGTGTTGAACGTTACGAGTAAGGGTTTGGCTATGTTTTTTAATAGTACTGACACTGATCCTGCAAACATTACCAATATAACTAATGCAGGTCTTGGTGGTGACAACTTTGATGATGGTAGCTTTACTTGGACAGTTTCTGGAGGTAGCTTTAGTGAGAGTGGAGGTCTCTTGACAAGTACTACGGATTCTATGTGGAATGGTGCTAGTCAGCCTTTGAAGATCACCAGCTTTAGGATTTCTGAGGCTGTTAATTCTATAAGTCGTAGTAATGAAGGTGATGACCAACATAGTGTTATGTGGGGTACTAATGTTGGAGTTTCTGGTGATAACCCGTTAGAGGATGCGTTGAACTGGGTTAAGCCTGTTTCCGATCAGATAAGAATTTTTGAGAGGACCAGTGGAATTGAGAACCAGTTGTGTAATCATGCTCCTGTATCTCATAATGAGGATATTCGTGTTCACTTAAGGATTAATGATACTGATGTTGATACTTTATTCTCTAATGCGTATCTTAACCTGACTTATATTGAGGATGCTAATGAAGGGTGCGATATACAGGGTATTTCTCCTGGTTTTGGTCTTAACGCAGAAAACATGGCGGTTAGATCATTTGATGATAATAGTCAGTGGGATTATGTGTTCTACTGGAGCGAGCCTTCACCTACAAATAATTTATATACTTTTGGTGCTGAAGAACTACAAACTCCTCCGACTCCGCCTGATACTAACCCTCCTAATGTTACCAGCCCTCTTACGACTCCTAGTAGTATTGATTTGAGTGGTGCTGTGCGTATTAATGCTAGTATTGTTGATGATGTTAATATGAGTATTGTGTTGGCAGAGATTACTCCTCCTAATGGTACTGGGTATAATACTACGATGCCTAATGTTAGCAGCCAGTATAATATTACTTTGAACTTCACAATATTTGACGAGCCAGGAAACTATACCGTATTATTTATAGCTAACGACTCTAGTGATAATGTCAATGCTAGTATTAATAGTAGTTTTGTTCTTACGGATATAACAAAGCCTAGCGTGACTAATGAAGAAGTAACTCCTGTAAGTAGCGCTCAAGGGCAAATCTATACGTTCAGAGCTAATGTAACTGATAATATTGATAGCAACGTTCGTGTAGATACTGTGAGGTTAAACATAACTGATCCTAGCGGTGACGTAAATAGCACTCTTATTATGACTAATGGGTCTGCGAATGAGTATAATGTTACCTTTGATTCTGAGAGCATAACGGAGGTTGGTCTTTGGACTGCTTTCTTTATAGCTAATGATAGTAGTAATAACCTTAATGTCTCTGTGAGTGTTACTTTCACGGTATTGTTTAACGAGACACAACCTCCAAAAGTAACTGGTCTGGGTGTTTCTCCTGGAAGTGGTAATATTACTGAACAATTTATGCTTCGCGCGAACGTTACTGATAATGAATCAACTGATACGGTTTTCGCACAAGTAACATTCCCTGTCAACGGTACAGGGTTTAACTTAACAATGCAAAACTGGTCTGGAGTAGAGTACAATGTAACTTACACGCCTGCAATTGTTGATGATGCGGGAACTTATACCTTCCTTGTGATAGCTAATGATAGCAATAACAACATAAATAATAGTGAGAGCGTAACTTTCCTAGTCAATGACACAACAATTCCTAGAGTAGAATTTGCTAGTGTGTTGCCTATTACGGGAAGTTTGGGTCAGGTGTTTAACATAAGTGTAAACGTTACTGATAACAAAAAAGATACAAATGCGGGAATTGATACTATAACTGCTAATGTTAGTTTGCCTAATGGTACTTTTGAGTTTTTCTCATTAGTTAATGGAACGGGTAATACTTACAACTTTACTTTTGCAACGTTAGTTTCGGGTTCTGCAGGTACATATAATATAAGCTTTTTTGCTAATGACACTGGCGATAACGTTAACGATTCTGTTAATTTGTTGTTTAGTGTGAACTTGGTTAATGATACTATTGATAATAATGATACTATTGAGGGTGTGACCAGTATCTATACGCTCTTACTTAATTATAGTGGTTCGTTCCATAATGGTAGTGTGGCTTTGCTAGAGAGGAATAATACTAATGTGACGCCTACTTTGTTAAATAAGACTCTTGGTGGTAATATTGAGGATGTTTGGACTGTTAGCTTCCGCAATCAGTTCATTAACAACCAAACGACTAATGAGTCGATTTCGTATCGCTGGATTTTTGTTCTTAATGGTAGTAGTGTTGTTGAGAGTACTACGCAAAGTCGTACGCAGGTTATTAATCGTATGATTATTAGTAATTGTAGTGTTGAGTCAGGAATTAGGATTCCTACTCTTAATTGGACGTTTAAGGACTTTATTACGAATGCTAACTTGACGGCTAATGTTACGAGTCAGATTTTCGTGTGGACTGAGTTGCGTAATAATAGTCGGCAGTATGGTTTTGCTGATAGTTCGCAGAGTAATCCTATGTGTATTTATCCTTCTTTTGCTACGTATAATTCTAGTTATAGTGTTGTGGGTTTGGCTGAGGGCTTTAGTAGTAATACGCAGGATGAGTTGTTGAGTGTTATTAGTAATTTGACGCATAGTGCTGATTTCTTTTTGAGTCAGGCTAGTGATACGACGGCGATTGATGTTATTGTTGAGAATAATATTGGTCAGCGTCAGCAAGGTGTGCAGGTTGAAGTGTTCAGACAGTTGCTGCCTCCGGATCAGTTTGAGTTGATTAGTAGTAAGATTACGGATGTTAATGGTAACGCGCAGTTTGACCTTATTACTGATGAGATAAAGTACCGTTTCAATGTGAAGAATGAGACTGTTGACTTGCTAGAAACCATTCCTGCGGAGATAACTACAACACCGCTAACCTTGAATGTCGAGACGGTCACGAGTAGCTTGTTCCACCTAGTAAACGCTGTTAACGTGCGAAAAGTTACTTCTGAACTTAATTACAATAATAACACAGGAGTAATAACTTTGGTTTACAATGACCGAGAAGAGGTTGGCCAGTTCAACTGCATAAACACGCTTCACAATTTCACATCAATAAATATAACGTGTAGCACCTTACAATCCGATACGATAACATATACTGTTGATCCCTCCATAAACGGAAGCATCCAGTTCCAACACGTAGTAGATATTCCTGGAGGTAGTAACTTTTTGAGAAACTGGCTTAACATAATAAAGGATCAGCCAAACATTTTTGGTGTTGACGGAACACTGATGACTTTATTCCTTGTAGGAACCGTTGGGATGTTCTCAGCATTCTTAGGTAGTTGGATAATGCTTTTGTTCTCAGCAAGCGCTCTTGCTGTCGCTAAAACAACGGGCCTGTTATATATCAGTACTGCCGGATTCATGGCTATGTTAAGTGTTATTATTGCTGTGATGGTGGTTATATTGGCGAGGGGTGATAGATAGTGGTAAGCTGGTCTATGCAAAACATAGCAATATCGATTCTTTTCCTTGCGGCAATAGTCTTATCTTCGGGTGTTTTTGTTAATGAAATAGTAAATGAGTACGATGTAGAGATTGAGGATAAGTATTCTAAAACTTTTGGGGTTCTAAATGACACTGTTGATAAGACCGCACAGATTAGTGATTTCAATAACGAACTTGAACAGAGCGGTGCAATAGGTAATTTTGTTGATCGTGTGCAGCAGGCCACAGTTAGTCCTGTGTTTATTTTGAAGGGTATGGCTGATTTTGTTGGGACGATGGCCAGCGACGTCGTTGTTACTCTAGGTGTTCCGGTTCAAATGTATGACATGGTTATAAGTATTGTAGGTATTGTTGTGTTTATTAGTTTGGCTGGGCTGTTTTGGAGGCAGTTTTCGTCAATATGATAGGAGGAATAAAGAATGCCAGTTAGCTTGCAGAACTTGACGCGGAACTCGAGTAGTGTTACTGATTTGCTTAAGGTTGCGAATACTGTTAGCGAAGGATTTTATGTGAATATTGGGCTTTTGGCTAGTTTTATCGTGACGTTTACTATACTTAGTCGTTTTAGTAGGTCTACTGCGTTGATGGCGACCAGTGTGTTGCATGTTGCTCTTGCGGCGTTGATGTTGCCTATTGGGTTGCATCCGATTATGTTGTATATTATGTTTTTGATGCTTGCTTTGAGTGTGTTTTTGTACTTTTTGCCTTCGGTATGATAAGTTTTTGGTTAGAGATTGGAATAGTTTTGGTCATTTTATTAGTGGCGAGTATAGGGGATATTCGTAAGGGTGTTATTCAGCATTGGCAGCCTGCCTTTTTGATGGGTGTAGGCTTGGTAAAGCATAGTGTTAATCATACTTTAGCGGTGGGTCTTGCAGGTGCTGGAGTAGCATTTCTTATCGGTTTTTTGTTGTGGCAGGTGAAGGCTTTCGGAGCAGGAGATAGTAAGATCTTGATAGGTCTTGGTTTCGTGTTTGGTTTTACTCCTTCGCTTAACACGTTTTTACTATGTATAGGTGCGAGTATGATTTTGGCTAGTTTGTTGCGTAAGTATAATGCTGCGGGTATTCCTTACTTCTTCGTAAGCACCATAATAACGTACGGTTTCATGATTGTGTAATCCGGGATGACACTGGTTAATAAACGATTTCTTGCGAAAAGCTAAATACAATACACCATGTTAGTTGTATTGTGAGGAGAACAACAAAAAAATGAGAAGCATTAAGAATTTTATGAAGGAAGTAAGAGCACAATTGGGAAGCCAAGTGCTTGAATACGGCGTACTCGTCGTTGTGGCGGTGATAATCGCACAAATCGTGCAGAGCGTACAAGACACTCAAACACAGGGTCAGGGAAGCTTTAACGTCTCCGACCTTGGATTGCAAGGACTCATCCAGTTTGGTGACTTCTTCGTGATTATTGCTGTTGTTTTGGTAGGCAGTTTTGTTATTAGAATCCTACGGACGGGATTCTAGATAGGGGGATCTAAGAACTCATCATGAGTTTTAAGAACTTCCTAAAGGAAGCCAAAGCCCAACTAGGGAGCCAAATACTTGAGTACGGTGTGTTGATCGTTGTAGCGGTTATCGTTGCGCAGATCATACAAAGCGTACAAAACAGTGTTGCTCCTGGTAGTAGTACTGAGAATGACACGCGAGGCGCGTTTAACATATCGAGCCTTGGTCTGGATGGAATAGTCCAGTTTGGTGACTTCTTCGTCATTATTGCTGTTGTTTTGGTAGGCAGTTTTGTGATTAGAATATTGAGAACAGGATTCTAAGTAGCAAACGAACTTTATTTTTTTTCTTTTTTTGAAAAACACACGGAAAAAAACATGACGAACTTTCCACTAAGTAAAGCGGTGAACATTCCTAGACTAGATCACCCTACGACAGCAACTATTGCAGGTGCTATTGCTGCAAGTAAAGTACGAGAAATATCTCTGAAGCAAAGACTGTTTTTGCAGGCAACAAAGCCTACAGGAGAATCACTATGACAGGACTAAAAAGAACAAGAAGAAGAATTACTGAATTAGGAAAAGCAAGTATTGGAGCAAGCACGTTATCCTATGTTGTGGGTGGAGTTGGTGGTCCTTTGGCAGGTGCGGGGCAGGCTGGTTTGGCTGGTGCTGCTGGTTTTTTCCCTGTTGTGGGGAGTTTAGCGGGTGCGGGTATGGCTTTGGATGCTTTGAATCCGCCTCGTGGTAAGAAAAGAAGGAGGAGCTTATAACAATGGCTGGAAAACTTATACCGACGAAGACTTTTAAGGTGACATTTCAAAAGAGAAAAGTAGAGCCGGCTTTTAGTATTCGTAGTATGGCTAGTTTGTTGCGTGCGAAGGATTTCGTGCAGAGAAGAGGTATTAAGGTTAGTATTCGTAGGAGATTAAGGTATGGTTCGTAAGGTTATTTTAACTACGAAGGATGGTAAGGCTGCGTTTAAGGAAGCGTTAGTGAAGGGTGCGCGTGTGACGCGTATTCCGATAAGGACGCCTTTGGGTATGCCTCCTCGTTGTTTTGAGGTATCGGTGAATGTTCCTCGTACGAAGCGTTTTCAGGCATTGAAGGGTAGTCGTAATCGTTTGAAAAAGAGCATTTAAGCTCTTTCTGCAAGAATACACCTGTTACATAGCCAAAAGTTTCCGGCGTGAGTACTGGTCTTTACCATTTGTAAGAGGCATGTTTTGCAATGCTTGTAGGCGTTTTTCATTTGCTTTGCATTATTACTTCAGATTTAGGTGTATATAAGGTTATGCTTTTTAATACTTTAGTTAATTCTTTCTTACTTCTGCTTTGTATAAGTTTATACTGGTTGGTCATTCCGAAGTAGATAAATACGAAGTGTGGTAGTGTTACGCTGGTGATGCGTGTTCTTTCCGATCTTTTAGTTTTTAGTGCTTTCATAAAATTTTAGGCAAGATACCTTCATTTTCGTCCTTTATTTGGTTTTTTTATGGCGTGGTACCAGAGTTTTTCGTAGCATTTTTCGCAGAGTATGAGCTTTCTTTTACTACTGCATCCGTGACACTTTTTTTGGATCATAGTTTTTTATTCTCCTTTTTGGTCCATTCTGGGGTCGTGTTCTTTTGGTTTTGTGTCGTGGTCGTCCATCTTTTGTATGACTTCTTTGAGTAAAGGAACGATTTTAACGCCTTTCTGGCCCTTTTCTTCAAGCTTGCGCAGTATTTCCTTGTTTTCGGCTAAAACGCGTCTGTTTCGGGCTTGTTTTCGCTCAAAAACTATTACCATGAGGATAAAGAGGATGCAAAGTACTCCGAAGAACTTAATATTGTGAAAATAACTCTGAAAGTACCCTATGCAGAATTGTGCTGCTGCGTTCACGTCTGGACACCCATAATTGGGGTCGTAGGCTGGTGTTCCTTGTACAAAAAGGCTTTCGCCGCTAAAATTTATTCCTATTTCGCTTGTTTTGAGTGTAGGCATTTTGATGCTTTCTTCCTTAGTATTGTTGGTTGGCTATAATCGTGTTCTTTATAGCTCGTACGTCGTCTTTTAGTTCTTTGATGTCTTTTCTAATCATGCTTAGTTGTACTTTAATTATTTGTATGTCGCTGTCAAATCTTTTTCCTGCTCCTACTATTTGTTCTTTAATCCCCATTGTAGTACCTCCCGAACTGTGTTCTGTACTCTTCAAGAATTTCCGTCATAAGCTTGTGACATCTGGTGCCTTGTTTGCTGGGCTGTCCTTCCATCATGTTTATGTGTTTTTCCATAAGGTGTTCGAATACTTTCAGTTGGTCACTGATGCACGTTCCTACATTTCTACATACGGGTGAGGGGTCTTGTTGTCTTCTTAGGTATTCAGATTCCATTTTGTTGTCTTCCTTTGTTAGGGTCTTTTAGTATTATTTCTTCTTGTTGTATCTTTTCTTTTTTTGAAAAATGCTTCCTTTCTTCTTTACCTCTTAATACTTGGATGTCATGTTTGACTCCGCCGGGTATTTTGCTGACATCTTTCATCAGCTTGTCTGCTTTGGTTTCACCAATGTGCCGGGCTATCTTCAAACCTTTAGTAGTGACTTCTTCTTTACGGAAGGCCATGACTGTAAAAAACTGTGCTACTATGACAACGGGTAGGAACCAAAGCCAACTATACTTATCTCCTATGTAAACAGCAAAGAGTGTGTACGCGATTCTCCACACCCACAAACACCACTTCGTAACCGTTTTAGAATCCACCATACGCCACCTTTCCCAGGAAAAATCCTATGTCGTTGAAAAAATCCCAACCTAAAAAGCTAAAATAAAACACCAACAACGTCATCAAAATAATCAAGCCTTGTTTTGTGACCAAATGCTCACGCTTGTAAATATAACCGAACAACAACAAAAGCCAAGCCCCTGCTGCTAAAGCAAGAGCGACCATCATAGTACTTCCTCCAGGAGCTTGCTGATAACCATGCAGTTCTGCCTGCACAGGGTTGACTTCCATGAGGACTACTTTGTAGTCTGGGTTGGTCGTGTCTCGTATAATGTCTGCTTCCCTTTCCACCACAAAGTTGGTCATGAAGACCGCACCAAAATTCATAAGGATAACACAAAGCAAAAGAATGTCCATGATGCGGAACCATTTGGGGTATTCTGCTTTAAGGGCTTTGTTCAAACGATGTTTTTCTTCCTTCACCAGTTCTTTTGTCTTATAATTTTCCCTCTGCAAGTCAAACAAGTGCAAAAGACTCAACGCGTTCTTCTTTTTCATGTGCAGTACCCACAATTGTCTGAGTTGTTGACGCTTGCGATCGCTCCTTTCTTTTTTTGTAGTGTGTACGCACGCCTATTTATTCTCATGCTTTCCAAAAACTTTTGGTAGGTGTTCTGGTTTTGTTCCGCACGAAAACGCTGACTACTACCTCGGTAGTCGTAATCAAAAGCCCGATTATTAACGGGCTTGTCATACACAACGCCTACATTAGAGTAGGAACTGGCTTGCGAGGATGGACTAATGCCGGGGTTGGCGCTTTGTAGTCTCCAGTTGGAACGATAACCAACGGTGACGTTTCTTCGCAAGCCAGAACGATAACTAAAGCGAGTTGATGTTTTAGCACGCACGACCTTACTCGAGTCTACAGTAGTATTTGTTATGCTTTCGTTAAAGAAACGGGTCCTGTTGACCGCTTCGTATCGTAAGCTCTGGTTATCCGCACGAATAAAGGAAACGTTACGTTGCAGGCCAACAGGAAAGTAATAACCTCGCACTCGCGAGGAAGAGTAAGTGTAGCGACTCCCGTAAAGGGGATCCCGGCTCCAGTCTGTGTTGCGAGCAAGCACCACTGCAGAACTTGTCACCGGAGCCAGGACCAATAGGGACACTATGGAAAGCATGAAAAGAATTTTGGGTCCTGTAGATGATGTTGAGGAAAAGTGTAATAAACCTCCCAAGCTCTCACGAGTTTTGGCATCTACAGGATTTTTAGGTGATTGTTTAGAAGGGTCCACGTTCGGCCTCCTTTTTTCCCTGAGCTTTACCAAAATACCAAGCAGCAACCAACAACACACCGTACAGTATCGTACCCCAATTCATTGTAACGTCCTCCTCATTTGAGCCTTCACGCTCACGTATAAAAGACTTGCGCAAATCACACCAACGATCATACTGATGACCACACTTTCTTGCAGTGGTGCGCGAATAAGCTCTGATAGTAAGAGCATGAGTATGATGACGAGGATTCCTCCCGTCATCGCCAAATTAATGCTAAACAAATCAATAAAACGCAACCACGCCACATCCTTAACCTTCTTTTTCATGCTTTATTCCGCTCCACTGACACGATAACGCGTGTCCATACCCACACCAATACGTGTGATCTTAATTTTAGCAGAGTCTGCTTTTGGCTTGTCTTGAACGTACTTCAAAAACTCAAACAAAAGTCCTTTCCCAAAAACAACGTCTCCCTTGTCCGTCTTCATAACCTGCTTCTCACCAAACTTGGTGTTAATCATCCGAGGCTCGTCCTTAATCTGCACTTCCATAACAGTCTCGCCCTCAGGAATCGGGAAAAACTCCCCCATACTCTCCTGCGCCGTTTCCCAAGCTTTACCTATCCAATCATTTCTTTCTACCTTCTTTTGTTCTTCTACCATTTGTTTTTCTCTCCCGCACCGTTTGGTGCTAAAACAATAACTTGTTGATTATCTTTACCTTTTATTTCTTTAACTATACCTTGTTCCAGCCAACGATCCAAAGCCTGCTCCATCGTACGACGATGACCATACACTCCCGACACTTCCTGCAACAAGTTCTTCTTACTCGCCCCATCACCACGAGCTTCCAACTCCTTCAAAAGCGACATCATCCTATTCACACCCCTCGCACCCATACCATCCAAATCCTGATACGGCTCCCCAGGCAAAACAGGAACACTCACTTTTGTTCTTCCCCCAGTTCTTTTCCACAAGACTTACACTTAGGTTTGATAGGTCTAAAATTAAACATACAATAATAACCACCTGCATTAAAATTAGAGCCGGTGAAACCTAAATTTTTACACGCGTTCACTAGTTTCAGACCTAAAGAATGAATATTTTTGTGAGTCATTTTTTAGATCCAGTCAAAGATATTACTCTTCGACCGCCCACTTTTTTTTTAGCAACCTTCTTTTTTCTTTTAGGGACAGAAGATTCTAACATTTCTTTTATGCTGTCAATAGTTTTGTACGCTCTCATCTTTGCCTTAATATTTTTCTCTAAAAGTTCTTTTTTTAAAAATATTCCTGTTGCTCTTTGTGTTGGCTGTACGAACAGATGGCCCATAATCTTCTCTATGTCTTTTGACTTATCACAATCTAACATCCTTATAGAAGCAACAGCAAGACTTGTTCTGAAATACAAATGATCAGTATAATACTTCTCCACCTTCTTACTGTCTTTCAAGAGTTTTTCTCTGTCAAGGTCTGTTCCTTTGAAAGGATCTTTCATTTTTTTCATTCTTTTTTCTCCCTGCATGTCTGACAACATGACTGATCGCCAACCATTAAACTCATAAACTTGTAAAGATTGCCACAAAACTTACACTTCTTAACGCGGCTCATTCTTTTTTGTCTCCTGTGCTTGTATCATCTCGCATTTCCATCAGCAAAGTCTTGATCAGACCTAGCTGCGTGCCTATATCCGCCAAACGCAAATCAATATTCCTCAAATGATGATCCAACACCATAGAGTTATCACTCATTTTTATAAAATCTCCTCGTTCTTTATTATTGCTCTCATAAGATTGTCAACATTGTCCCTTAACTTCATTACGTCCAGGTCCTCTTCTGTTTCTAAGGATATAGCGTACACAGTCTCCCAAAAAATAGGAATTTTGTCCTTATTCTTTCCCACATACTTCTTGAAGACAGGATGATCGGTATTCCAAATTATTTGTAGTGCGTCAAAATCAACAACAACTAACTTTTGGTCTTCCCCCAATTTTTTCATTTCGAAAAGCCAAGAATAACTACCTATCTTAATCTTACCCGTTTTAGAGTTCTTGTCAACATTAATCGTTCCATCTATGGATGCCCCACCACCTTCATCGTTACCATCCCCACCCCCTCTTCGCTTACCTCCACGGATTATACGCCGCATCTCGTCATCACCACCAACTTCGCCCCCTTTTCCCTGTCTTGCCATCTCACGGGCAACTAAATACTTATTGAAAAAATCATTTATTATCTTTTTGTTCTTCTTTAACCAGTCCATAACCTCTTTACTTATACTGTCATCGTTTTTTTTCTTTTGGTCACCTATGAAGTCATCAAACAGAGAGGAAATTTCTTTCTTCATATATTTCTTTACCACAGCAAACGTGTGATTGTCTTCAAGTATGCCTTCCCTGCCAGTCATGATGTAGGGATGTAGCTCATCGACGTTGATGTGTCCTATAAGTCGGGGCAGAAGGAAGGTGTACGAATTGTTTTTCCTTAAACCGAAATCATGTGTCTTCCCAACACCCCGATCCTTAACCCTAATGAGTATTCCCCCTTGCTTGTTCTTCCCCGTACTAATACCTATAACGCCGCTCATGTTTACCCCTTCAGGAGTTGCATGTATGGCTCTCTCAAATCCTTTTTCGAAAAAATACTCACTAGGCAAAACTTTATCTCCATTAACAAAAATAGCTTTTGATCGAACATCATAGTTATCACGAATCTCTTCTTTGAGGTTTTCAACATCCTTTATAGGACTTCCCTTATTTTCAAGTTCTAATATAACAATATCGGTACCGGTGCCGGGACTACGCCATTCAGTATCGGATATAGTTATCTCGGTACCGACCTTGAACGTTAGCTTATCCATTAAGAACTTTCGGCACATTCTTTTCTTATCATCTTTTGTTCTTGTGCTTACCCAATATTTCTTTCCTAGTTTCCATCCTGCAAGCCTTCCTATACCGTGAGAACCTCTAAGTTGTTGTCCTCTGCTGCTTACTTTTTGTTTTTCTTTCCAGTCATCTGCGTATGTGAGAAACTTTATTATTCCTTCTTTGGTCATACCGTCTCCATCATCACAAAAAGTTATTGTTGTGTCTGTTAACATTATGACTATGGTTTCTGCGTGCGCGTCTAGTGAGTTTTGTATGAACTCAAGAATGGCTTTTTCCGGTGTGCTATACTGTTTGGTACTCAGAAGATTGTTTAGGTTTGTGTTCATCCTGACGGGTATTTTGTCTTCACTCATTTTGGATTTGTTTTTTCACCCTCTCAAACTCGGATATGCCTTTGTCTAGTTCTTTGATGAGTAACTCTTTTTGTTCTCCTTTGGCCGTTTCGTAGTTCATGTTTCTTCCCATCTTCAAAAAATCCCTAAGAAAACTATTTGCCTTCTTAAAATTGTTAAGAACCTTCTCATTAAACTCTAATAAGTCAGGGTCTTCGGCAACAGTTTCATGAAATAACTTTTGCGACTGAGTCCAATTTATACCAGGATGATCTACCATGAACTTAACAAGATCAGGAAAAGCGTCCGCAAAACGCCTAGCTTTTCGCAACGTCTCTTGGCCTATATTTATTCCTTTATATGCAAGAGCATTCGACACTGAAAAATTAGAACCTTTGCTTGCTACGTTTGTAGCAAGCATTTTTTCTTTTGGTTTGCCGTACTCTTGATTTACTAATCTTCCTACTTGCCAGTAATATGCTAAAACCATATCTCTTGCCTTGACAAAATACTTAAGATTCAAACCACTAATCTTTCTAACAATACTTTCTATCTTTTCGTCTACAACCTCAACAACTTGTTTCTGCGCCTTTACTGCGAGGTGTTGTTCTGCATGATTCTTACACGACACACTACAGTACTTACTGTTCTTATGGTGCTCATCGTTGCACACATAACACTTACTCTTCGTTTTCGCAATCATTTTTTGTCCTCACAATTTTTTTTGTAGCACTCTATCATTTCCATGATAACTTTATCGTAACTGTCACCGAGGGTACCCATTTGTTTTAGTATTTCTTTTGTGTCTTCTAAGATAGGGATGTTTGTATACTTCTTATTTACCATGGAACTGAGTAAGCATAACAACTATATAAACTTTTCGCATTGCGCTCGAAATGCTTAAAACACAAACAATTAAATAGAGGGGTCGCGTGCGACTTTATTAAAATGCCTATACTCCCCGAACACTACGAACTAGAATGGAAAGAACTATTCCAACAATGGCACAAGTCAGGAGCTGACTATAAATATTTACGGGTTAAAATTGCCCGCAACATCATATTACACAAAAAACTTCTCACCTTTGAAGATAACGAAGAAATCTACCAATACGTAGACGGATACTATCGCCCAAGCGCGGACAAAATGATAAAAACTGAGTGTAAAATAAACATTTCAACAATTACACAAGCACATATTAAGGAGATTGTTGAGCATGTTAAGGCCGTTACGTATCAGTCGAGGGATGTGTTGGATGATTTTAAGGATTTTGTTTGTTTGAAGAATACGAATATTAATACGCGTTCGTGTTCTTTGGTGAAGCATTCTCCTGATATTATTCAGTTGAGTAAGTTGGATATTTCTCATGATTTTACTGCTGATTGTCCTAAGGTGAAGAAGTTTATGGGTGAGGTGTTGAAGCCTGAGGATGTTCCTAAGGTGCAGGAGTTGTTTGGGTATTGTTTGACGAAGGAGTATCCTATTCAGAAGGCTTTTTTGATGATTGGTGCGGGCCGTAATGGTAAGAGTACTGTTTTGAATTTGTTGCGGAAGTTTTTGGGTGATGGGAACGTTTGTAGTGTGAGTTTGCATGATATTAGTGCTAATAGGTTTTCTGGTGCTCGTTTGTATGGTAAGTTGGCTAATGTGTATCCTGATTTGTCTGGAAAGGCTTTGACGGATACGGGTTTGTTTAAGATAGCGACGGGTAGTGATAGTATGGGTGCTGAGCAGAAGTATCGTGATGGTTTTGATTTTTATAATTATGCTAAGCTTGTTTTTAGTTGTAATGATGTTCCTGATAGTTATGATGATAGTGATGCGTATTATAGGCGTTGGGAGTTGATCTTGTTTCCTCATAAGTTTGAGGGTAAAGGGGACAAGAAGAATTTGTTAGCGGAGTTGACGACTCCTGAGGAGATGAGTGGGCTTTTGAATTGGGCTTTGGAGGGTCTGAAGAGGTTGAGGGTTCAGGGTGAGTTTACGAATACGGTTCCGACTGATGAGTTGAGGGAGATGTATCAGAAGATGGCGAATAGTGTTGCTGCTTTTGCTACGGATATTGTGGAGCATGATAGTTATGGTTGGATTGAGAAGGACATGCTTTATGATATATACTTGAGGTATTGTAAGAAGAATCAGATTCCTGGTAAGTATAAGGCTGTTTTTTTGAAGGATTTGCCTCGTTTTATTGAGGTTCGTGAGGAGAGAAGGACGATTAAGGGTGTGAGGGTGCATGGGGTGTCGGGTATTAATATTAGTAGTGAGAAGATTGAGGAACATTTGAGTGAGCCTCCTAAGTCTGATAATGGTGATAAGGAGTTGGTGTTTGAGAAGTATGATACTGCTGATTTTGGTAAGCAGTATGAGAGTGTGAAGCTTTTGGTGGAGTATGGTAATGGTGTTAAGGGTGTTTTGGACGTGAAGGATAGCCCTGGTTTGGTGGTGCGTTATCGGCCTGTTATTGAGTATATGAAGGCTGAGGGTGTGTTGGTTGAGAGTCCTAAGAATGTTTTTCGTGTTACTACTTCTGTGGACTAGTTTTTGGTGTGTTTTTTTGTTGCAGTCTTAATTGGTCAACCTACCCAACCTACTTCTTACCCTCAGGAAACAAAAAGGAAAAGTATAAATCGGTTGACAAATAGGGTCACCAGGTTGACCAGTAACTGACGCCCAAAACCAGCACCACAAAACACACAGTAACCTACGTTTCATGTGGAGATTCTGGGTTAATCCAGACTTTGGTGTATCATGTTGCACATGCCGCACATTTTGGTGTCTTCAGAGCATAGTGGTTCGTCATCATCAAGGCTCGCACCACATTCGTCGCAGTATGAATCACTTGTATCCATATGGTGTGCGTCTAGGTCATAATTCAAAAGTCTAAACCTCCACAAGCAATGCTAAAGACAAAGTTTTCGCCCCGGATGGGGTTTAGAGAGAAAAACGTGTTGTCCTTATTCCTTTCTGTTTTGCTTGTGGAGGAAAGAGGTGTCACCTCCAGATAGTTGATAGATGTGACCGTCATAGTTCTCGGCCGCTAGCGGGACCTCTAAAAAGTTTTGAGCTGATGAGTGTGGGTTTGGGTTGTCTTTGTTTTTTGGTGGTCAGCTCAAATTGAGTGTCTGATTGTGTGCTGCGAGCACGGTTGCCACGTACCACAAAAGTCACTGTTTTGCGTACTTTAGGATCGAAAGCTTTTATGAAACGTCTACCGGGAATTAAGTTCACCATTATTGTCTTGTAAGGGTAGTACTCTTATTAATAATTTGTGGTGAGGAAGTTTTTTTATAAGAATCCTTTTTTTCTAGGGCGAGTCATGATGCTTCTTCCTGTGAGAACTACTTCGAATTTTTCTCCTCTATCTTTTAGGGCTTGAACTTCTCTAGGGCTTGCGAGAAATAGTTTTCCTGTTGAGCCTTTTCCTTTAAATCGAACAAATGTTGCCATTATTGTGTTGTAAGGGTAGTACTCTTATTAATATTTTGTGGTAGTTGTATGTGTTCTCCGCTGAATAGTCCTAACGCGTTTTGTGGTGTTTCTACGAACATTTTTGCTTTCATGTTGCTTTCCCATGTTTTGAATGGTTTGAGACCTTTTCGGGCCTCGAGAATGAGTCCAGAGGTGTTGAGGAGATACACGTCGATGGTTCCTAGTACGAACCATGTGTGTAGTTTTACCCTCTGTTCTTCTTTCAAAACGAATAAAACATTATAAGGCTTCCTAAACATAAGTCCAGAATACAACTCCCACCACCGTCTCAACACTCTCATTTTTTTACTTTTTTTTCGACGCTGACAGTTTGTTCTGTATTCGTTATGGAGAGTAGCATTTCTTTGAAGATACGCACGAATGCTGTTTGTTCTTCTTCTGAATGATTCTTTCTTGCGTCGTTTATGATTTTATGTATGAGTATGGAAGTCATGCTTGCTTGATCCAATGGTGTTGCGTCTCTTGTTATTATTTCGCATACGGCTTTTGAGGAGTGCGAAAAGTTTTGGGCGGTGACTTTTAGGTGTGCTGGTTGTAGCATTATTATTTTTGCTTGCATTCGCGGGTTCACTTCGCGTCACCTTTTTTGTGTTTGTACTGTGCGGTGTAGACGGCATCGAGGTGTTGGGCTTGTGCATGTAGTTTTGGCTTGTTCACTAACGGATTCGTTTCTGAAGTCAATGCAGGCTTTTGCTTGGTCGATGTGTGTGCTGATGAGTTTGTCGTATTCGTTTCTTGTGAAGTTTGCTTTGCTTGTGATTTTGACGACTCCGCAGGCGTTGATTTCAATGGTGATTTTCTTAGTAAAGGGTTCTGTGTTTGTTTGGTTTTTATTTTCCATAGTTTTCTCCTGAGCAGGTAGTATGCTCGTCTTATTCTTATTTTAATGTTGTGTAGTGCTATTGCCTTTTTTTGTTTGCATATGAGTAGGCTGTTGGTGAGTTCGCAGTCCCAATGTTTACTGCTGAGTATTTCTTCTTGTATGGCTTTCCAGACGGTTTTGTCTAGTGTGTCGTGGAATGCGATGATGGGTGTGGTGTTTTTCCATAGTTTGCAGTCTAGTAGGCAGGCTTGGTAGGAGTGGTCGCCGTCTATGAACACAAAATCAGGCTTCAAACCCATTGTGCTTGCTTTGAGGCTGGTGCCTAAAACGGGGATCACGTTGTCTAGTATTCCTGCGTTTTTCATGAAGCCATCCAAACTCTTATGCGTCGCTACCCAACCCGTGCTTCCCTTATGCGGATCTACGGCTATTACGCGCCCTTTTTTGGGTTTGATGTACTCAGCTATCTTTTGTGTGGTTCCTCCCTCAAAACAGCCTATTTCGACCACTAAAGCGCGTTGTGGTAGTAAGTCTAAGGTTTCTTTCATCTTTGTCCATTCATCATCCGGTAATTTCATTCTTTTGTTGTTCTCCTTTCTTTTTTTGGTCTGTTGTTGCGAGTATTAGCGTGCCTAACATCACTCCCAATCCTACTATTGCCATGCTTGTTGGGAAGTCTTGCAATCTTGTTATTCCATAAGCAAAACCTATAAACCCCATAACAAACAATATTATGTACACCAAAGTATTACTCATTTTGTTTCCTCTTTTTGTTTGATCGTTTTGGCGATTGCTTGCGCGAGTTGCGGTACGACTGCGTTTCCGATGGACTTAATTCTGTCCACCCGGTTGGGAATCCCATAAGCCACTCTACCCAGTTCGGGTTCAGACTCCCACCAGCCTTGCTGGGTAGGTCGTGACCTTTTTGGTGTCCTCCGCTTTCGCCTTTCAAATCTCTGTTTTGCGGAGTCGGCCATGTTTTTCTTTGTGTTGGGAAGAATTTGACCAATCTTCCCAGACCCATGCTGCCGTCGGTTCCCTTTTGGTTTATCTTTCTGAAAGCACCGCCTGGAGATATCTTGAACTGGTCGTTTTTGCCAATGATGCTGCCTGTTGTCGCGTCCGAACTGGTCGGAGTCGGCCACATGTGCATTGTGTTGATGGTTTGTGCTAGATTTAAGCCCACATCCCCTACTGAGGTTTTCTTCCGTACTTTGTTGCCTTTTATTAAAAAGCTTTTCGGGTTTACTTTGTTTGGCATCCAATCCGAACTCGCAGGAGTCGGCCATGATTGTTGCGATGATGAAGATTCTGTCACGACGGTGAGGCGCGCCAACGGCACTAGCTGGTACACAATGCCATTCCGCATCATACCCGATCTTGGCAAGGTCTGCAAGGACTGTGTCGAGTCCTCTGTTAAGGAGTGCTGAAACGTTTTCAACGAACACGATTTTGGGTCGTAGTATCCTAATGCTTTTGGCGAAGTACTTCCAGAGTCCAGAACGACTCCCCTGGATGCCAGCTCTTTTCCCAGCGTTGCTGA
>TARA_R100001530_G_scaffold99404_2_pt1 | contig 36989 bp, 24 predicted proteins | sample TARA_R100001530 | Tara Oceans TARA_R100001530 (sample SAMEA2622166) | marine metagenome | biome: marine biome (ENVO:00000447); feature: mesopelagic zone (ENVO:00000213) & marine oxygen minimum zone (ENVO:01000065); material: "saline water (ENVO:00002010), including plankton... | reverse complement strand
GGCTGCTTTATTCTCAGTATAATGAGGATTGTACTCTTCTGGTTTATAATTTCCTGTATCTCGTTTAGCTTGATTAATAAGAAGTCTTCTATATTCCTTTGTTAAGCCAGGATTAGATAGTTTAACAGAAAGTTCAAAATTTCTCATACCATCAAGACCAAAATCTAAGGGCACAGGTTTACCATCTTTAATGGTTTTAAGTAAATAGTCAACAAACTTTGGAACATCTATCATTTCATGTGTCCTACTCTCATCCCAATATTTAACTTTACCCTTACTGTCTTTAATATAATAATCATTCCAGGGGTTTAGATGTTCTGAACCTGGTTCTTTACTTGTATCTACCCAAACTTTAAGGTTTTCATCAAACTCCCATTGAGATCCACGTATCCATTTATACCTTTTCTTTCCGACCTCAGTTATGACATCTTTAATCATGTCTTTAATTTCTGCACCAGTCTTTGTTATTTTTGAAGTTTTACCAGCCTTTGATACAACATTAATCTGAAAAGATTTATCTGCTATCTGATCCCAATTGGCTCTCTCTTTAGCATCTGTCCATTGTTTGGTATAGCGTGCAGCCCTTAGTTGTCTCTCTTTAATATCCATACTTCTATCATTACGCACACCGTGGCCTATATTAAGTTCACGTTCTGTAAATGCAACTCGATAAATGTCATAACCTATACCATCAGGAAGACTCTCATATCCAGTCTTATTAGTAAGCATCTCAGTAAGTTCAAGAGCAGCCTCTTCATTAGCTTTGGTTGCAGCTGCTTGAGCAGTCCCTATAGCATATTGAGTACGTTCAATATAATGAGTTGGCTTTGCAACTGTTCCCAACTTCATTTCCCCAGTATAGTTAATAAAAGCACCCTCCTGCTTAGCCAAAGTAAAGTCTTTCAAAATCATCTCTTCACTAACAGCCTTTGGAAACATCATCCAATGGCGTTTACTAAGTAATGGAGTTCCGTGAGTATCAAGTTTTCCCCAGTTCTTAAGAAACCAGTTACCTGTTCTCATGTCTTCAAACATATTATTAACAGTCCTAAAATCAGCGAGGTCCATAGCATCAATATTCTTTCCTATCATACCACGCATAAGAAGATTGATATCTTTACCACTAACACTATTGTTATAGTAGGTTAAATGAGCCTCTAAATCAGTCATGATATTCCTGGCGGCCCCATCCAAATTTTCTTCCTTACCAAATCTTTTATCGGTAAGTCTCCTGAGTCCCTCAAGGTCATTTTCATAAATATTAGGTTGTACGGATTTTCCAGATTCAGCATCTGTATAGATTGGAACTTCTCCGTCCACCTCTTTGATAAGTTTATCCGCTCTCCCTGTTTTAGTTCCATGCTTAGCAACATCGTCAAACTCCTTACTGAAACCTTTTAGATAGTCAGTTAAAACTTTATCACCTATCTCTGGGCTATTAACACCAACCTTAGAGAAGTAAGTACCATCTTGATTACTTTTCAGTTCTTTAATTAATTCGTTAACTACATCAGGATATTTTTTTCTAAACTTATTTAATCTTTCAATATCTGCTTTTTGACCCTTATAAAACGGGGACAAAACAAGGGCATCAACAATATCCATCTCTTCTGGAGAAAGCCTTCTTGATACATTAGACTTACTAAAATCATCAACATGCTGATACTTATAACTGTGTATTAGTTGGTCCAACTCCTGTCTTAATTCACCAACTGGTATCTTACTATCGAAATCAATTACCTCTTTAACTGCACCAATAAACTTTTTATCCTTTACCATTACTGGGTCCAGGATAAATTTTGTTGTATCAGTCTGAAGTTTAGCGTTATTCCTAATTTGTCTATCTAATTGTTTAAGTCTCGACGCAAAAGCAGCCGTCCTTTCAATAAACGCATCAAGGTTTTCAACTCCAGCTTTCTGACCGTTTTCAATATATTTAACGATAACATCAGCTGCTGCCCTTGACATTTGATCGTTCTGTAAAAAATCGTTAGCCTTCTCTACATAATCCTCTATATACTGGAGTCTTCTGGACCGTGCTTCTCTCATAATGCTCCATTTTTCAACATCTAAAGCATAGTCAGTAAACACTCTCTTGCCAGAAATACGAAATTTAGCCTCTCTTTTCTTTTGAAGATAACTATCGAGATCAGCTTTATATTTATAAGGGTCATACATATAGGGTTTTATTCCGCCCTTAGCAGCAAGCCTTTCAATATCCGAACCAAACAACTTATGAAATTCCAAAGGTTTATCTACTAAATCTGCCCTCGCCTTTGCGGTCCCAAGTTCTTTCGTAAGAGTAGTCATAATAATTGAATGTGCGGGGTTACTTTCCTGCAGTTTTATAGCAAATGTTTCTCTCCCTAAAAGATCAGCATATTGATAAATGGGATGAGTTTTATTATTCAATGGGTCAGACTGATACTTAGCCTGGACTTTAGAAGGGTCATACCTGGTTATAATATCATCACTAAGCTCTAAAGGTTGAAGGATATGAGCCATTTTAGGAAGAAAGGTATTCATTTCTTTTGCATCAAAGGTTTCAATCTCACGAGCCATCGCTTTTATCTCTGATGGAGTATGTCGCCTACCAAGTTGCCAGTTCCTTCCAAAGTACCCATGGTTAAAATCATAAATTTGTTGGAATCTTCCATTCCTTAGATGTGTATGCGGCTGAATTTGTGGTCTAAACTGTTTAGGGATATTGCTCATATCTACCTTAAAGAATGCTTTATGTCCCCAATTAAAATAAGCCTCTCTACCAGTCAATGCTGTTTCATCCATAGGATCTGATGTAAATCCTATTTCAGACTTATATAAATCTCTGGCAAATGCCAAATTTTCTCTGGGCTCTATAAATACCCACCCAGTTTTCTTTACCTTACCACCTGGCCCTTTACCAGACGCTTTATAAGTTACCTCAAAGCCGTCTCTATAATCCTCCTCATACAGAGCCTTTCCTTTCTCATTTAATTTATTATATTGACTAATAGAAGCAATTGAAGTATCTCCAAGTTTACCAGACGCTCTATCTTTCTTATTTATATACCGTTTTACTATCTTATGTTCTTTAGCAGCCATCAAAGAAGCGTGTGTAGAACTCAAGATAGCCCTGGAAACAACAGCTGGACCAAGCTGATACCTTCCTCCTGATGCTCCGTCAGACATAGCCATTCTATGATGCGGAGTATACATGGCCATCTTATCATATACTGGGTCAATAAGTTTCCCTTCGGGGGTATGAGTTAATAAGTTTCTCCACGACATTCCATCCCAAAAGACATTGCCACCCCAAAAATCCATCTTACCTGGGACATTTATATCCTTACGCTGCTTCTTCATAAAGTTAAAATCAAACTCACTTGGATTCTCATTAAGGATCTCAATCCCTTCTTTACCTATTGGACCAGCTTTAGGGTCTTTATATTTAGAACCTTCCTTCTTTTCTACGTGCTTAAATTCTTCACGCTGCTTATCATAGGCTTCTCTAAACTTTTTATTTTGACCAAATAAGATAAAAGCCTTATCACCATCAAGGTCAGCCCCACCAAGTGCTTGCATAACTCGTGGATGTATTACTCCACCATGTCCTTTAATACCAGTAAACCCGCCAAATTGAAGGTTATGAGCCCCAGACAACGAGTCCATAGGAACCCTTAAACCAATAGCATTAAAAAAGTCTTTTACTTTAGGAAAAGCATCAAGCCTATCCTTATACTCGTCCCAGAGTTCACCAAATCTTACCTTATTCTTATCTTTAAACTTTTTACCAGTGACTACACCAGTTGCATCCATTATTCTATCTCGGTACATATCATCAAGAAAAAACAGTCTATCATTTTTATTTAACTCTGGGAACTTAGCTTTCATCCAAGGGTTATAAGGTCTCATCCTAACACCCATACTATTAGGCTGCTTTGGTCTTGTGACAGTATGCACAGCAAAGTTTCGCATTGCATTCTGTAGCCAACCGCGTGCATCTTTATAATGAAAGACAGCAATATGCGGATTGAGTGTCATCATCCTATTGATAGAACTATTAAATTCTCTTGATTCCCTTAAGGCAGACTCATATTCTTCATTGGTTATCTCACCTTCCTGTTTCATCTCTGCTAATAGGTCTGCATTAACCTTTAAAATCCTCTTATACATCTCACCTACAAGAGTATGATGTCTTGTATTTTGAATAGCGTTCAACAAAGTAGGCAAACCAACCTTGTCTATGTTCTCTACTACGTCACGAATATCATTAGCACTAACTTCATTTGGTTTCTTTTTAACAACATTATCTACAATATCGTTATACGTACCTTCACCTATGAACTTTGGCATGTTCCAGGTATTAAACATATTATCAATGGTCTCTTGCGGAATCTCACTGAACGCATACCTGGTTAAATTTGTCATTATCTGCTTTGGAGTACTCTGATCGTGTACTAAGTGGCTTGTATTAGCCTCAGAAAGCAGTCCCTTAATAGCCTTTATATCCAACTCGTATACTCTACCACCATCTTCTACAGCAGCTAATTCTTTTTCTGATATTGTGTTCCTTTTACCCTTATGGGAAACAGTGAATGGATTAAGAAATTCCCTGGTCCCAGAATCCTTGGCAGAAGACTCAGGTATCATCATATGTAAACCCTTTTTTCTCATAAAGGCAGACTGTTCAGGATCGGCTCTATGGAACATAAACTTACCAAGCAATGCTCCATATTTAGAATTTGGCTCAACAATAAAACTCTTATTCTGTCCTGATACTGGCATACCAAAATCATTATTGAGAACATCAAATATACGTGACTCAACATCAATGGCTCCATCAGTAGCCTCAGTAAATTCTTCTGCTTTAGACTTATCAGTAAGTCCTTTTCCATCCGCACCTTTTCCGTCTGCATCACGATAAAGGGCATATCTTAATTTGCCATTTAAAATAGATTGTCTTGCTTGATCAGTCATCTCTATCGCGGCCGACTTTGCAATATAGTAAGACGGGTCTGCCTCCTGTCCATCTGTCATCCAAATTTGCATTCTCTTATTCCACGCTTTTGGAGATGATATTTTAGAAGACTCATTGATAATCTTAAAAGCATCAGAGAAATTCCTTCCATCAGGATTCTTAGCTGTCTTGGTTCTTAACCCACTATTCTCAATTTGCCACATAACATTACTCATAAAAGCAGCGTCAAAATAATCTGACATTTGCTTTTTAATTCCTTTATGAGAATACTCTGCCAAAAATTCTTTTCGTAACTCTTTATATTGCTTCTCTCCACCAAGGACTTCTTTTACAGTCTTAAATAATTCGCCTGTCCCTTCTCCTCTTCCTAATGCCTGAAATGTCCCTGGATGAAACCTGTAGAAATACATCTTACCAGCATCACTTTTACCAGAGTAATAATAGAACGAGCCCATATTATCAGTAGCTCCACCCATCTGTTTAGCCCTTTTTGCTGGATCATACATCTGTTGAAGTATATCTATCCTGAAATTCTTATGCAGATAAGGATCTGTCATAGCATCTGATAATGGTGAATCTTTAAAATGTTTTCCATCAAGTTTTATATAATGGTCAATAACAACCCACGGCTCTTGATGATAGACATAATCTGGATTTCCTTCTGCTAACTCTCGATTTACTCTATGATAAGAATCTTCATAGGTCTTTTTAGAGTCAGCCATATCTTTTGAATTACCTGCAGCATTTACAGGCCTATTCTTAGCAAGTTTTTCTATTACAATAGACGATGCTTTCTTGGCTCCCTTCTTAGCAAGCGTCCTAACACTATAATGCTGTGGATACTTTGTTAAGATTTTCCTTCTTAGCATCTGCCTTAATGAATTTTGTGCATCCTGGCCGAGGTTTACTTCAAACTCTGAATTAATGTTCTCTATCAATTGGTCAGAATCAATATTTACTTTTTCTCTACCTTGCCCAGCCTTTATAATCTCATTTAGCTTATCATATATCCTTAAAACATCAGCATCTTTCTTACCTGTGATCTGTCGCTCAGTTAAATCACTATATCTATCACCAAGGAACTCTGTTAAGAATTGACGGGCTCTATTCTCAATAGCAGGAGAAGTATTAATCGTTCCAGTATCGGAAGCCTCTGTAGTCTCTTGTTGGCCACGTAAGTCTTGTATAACAGCAGCATGTAATTCCTTATCATATCCTTCTTCCATTGGTACCAATTCGTCCACTGGTATCCTTCTACTTGCTTCAGGTGCCTCTGCAAGAGCACGTTCAATTATACGTTGTGCATCCCCTTTATAACTTCTACTACCAGCAACATTTAAAACTTCAATCTTATTTTCATTAGCCCAATCGCGAAGTTGTTGTGCAGTTGGATTAACTTTATAAGGCTTATCGTGTTTCTTAATAAGGTCTAAAGTTAGTTTTGTACCACCTTTTGTAGTATCTCCAAAAATTACGGTCCCATCACTATCTACAACATTCTTTTCAGTTCTCGGGCTATAAACATCTTCATAATCTCCGTATTTGCCCGTTTTCATCACACTTTCGCCTTCTGTAAGGCCATATCTTTTATGTTCAGCTTCGTTAGAATATCTTGTCTTAGTTCCACCAGGCTGTTGAGCATATCCTTTAGCCGCGGTCCCACCAGTTGCAATACCAACTTCTTCAGCCCCTCTTAATCCGTCCATATCAGGACCTAACTGTCCACCAGAGATGACCTTTTTTATTCCAGTTTCTAATGTATAATCTGGTTTAGTTCTTTCGACCATTTTAAAAGTTGTTTGCCATCTTTCTGGACCAACAGTTTTGACCGTAGGGTCGTCATATTGTTTTTTAAAATGCTCTTCAGTCCACCCTTCTTTCCTGGACCATTTTTTTACGAAATTCTTATCTTTCCTTTTAGCGTCTGTTAATTTTTCAACCTCAGTAACTTCATATTTCTGTGGTCTGCCTTCAAGCGTAAAAACATCACCTACATTTCCTAATTTAAAACTCCTTGTCGTAGCAGTTCTTCTACCACTTTCAGCCTCAGCGAGAGTAGTTGTCTCTTCACCCCATATATTTTCTGCAACAGGCATCTTATATGACATCTTATGGTCCGCCTTAACAAGCTTTCTATTAGGATCTATCTCTATAACATCAGCCTTATTAAGCATAAAGTCTCTATAAGCCCTAAATACAGGGTCTTGGACTAAGGATTTTTCAAGATTACTGGTTGGTTGGGCAGATTTTGCAACTATCTTATCAAATCTATCCTCACTTCTAACATTATAACCTTTTATAAGAGATTCTTTAATTTGCGAAGCTTTGCCCATCTGAATGGCTTCTTCTTCAGAGATATATGCTGGCTTTTTAGCCTTGTTATTACCTTCTAATACTTCTTCAACAACGCCTTGTAACTCTGCTAATACTTCGGGGTTCTTTGCTAACACATCTTCTGGGATAATACCAGCATTCTCAATAGCTATCTTTGCAATAGTTGGGTTTTCTAACCAGGTTCCATACCTTGCAGCATTTTCATCATTAACAGCCTTTTGAGTACTCCTATTCAACTTCTCATAGCCAGGGATAAGTTTTGGATTATACATAGTCTCTTTCAAATCCAACGGCAGATTGGTCTCTTTATCTATACTCATCATTTCAGCGGGGTTCTTATGACGTTGCCTTTCCATCTTAACCATGAACTGATTCTTAGACCTTTCAGTAACAGACGTTTCATGAGCCCCGAAGAAAGCACCTAATAGATAAGAATATACTTGTTCAGGTGTGGTATCTCCACGATAAGATGACTGGAGACCTTCGTACAATGAAGACGACAACATTCTCATGGCTTTATCTGTCTGCTGATCAACAGTAAGCACCTTCTTTTGAGTATATTTATCTATCTTTGGTACACCGCCACCTTTAAATACTTCTCCTATCCCGCGAAACGCTGCACCAGTTACTGCTCCATGAGCACCAGACCTAAGCATTTCATCAACACCATGTTGCCAGCTGCCGACAGATGACGCTAATCCTAAATGGAAAGCACCTTCAGCCAGATGAGAAGGGGTGTCCCGTAGGAGGAATTCGGAAACTTGCTTCGTCACACCAGCCCTGCCAGCAGCTGCCTTTTCTAACGTCGGTACTACAACTTTCTTAGTCTGTTTTTGAACTTGAGTAGCAACAGCCATTGGAACAGATCGCCCTTTTAATGCTTTAGCTAACTCTGCCATTTTATAGGCTTTCATAGCAGTAAAAGGAGCGGCTGGAATATAACCGACAAATCCCGCCAGGTGACCTACACTTCTTAAGATTTGTTCATAAGTATTCTCTGAAGGTTCACCAACATTAAATGTAGAAAATCCTGATAAAAACCCTTCTCCAACCTCTCCTATGCCACGCATAAGGTTGAATTCGTTTTCTTTAGGGTCTATTGATACCTGCTCAGGTGGGTCAAATGGGATTTTATGATAAGCAGCATGGTCTTTTACTGCTTTTAAAGATTGCTCTGTATATAGATGAGGATTGTTAGTAATCCCCTGAACCATTCTCTGAGTATGTTCAGCACTGTATACAGGTCTGAACTCTGTGGACCTATCAATCGCCCGATAGGGATCAAGCATTGGCCCCCCTTAGCCTACAGTAGCGTCATAGTATGGTCTTAAAGGGTCTACTTCAGTATTTGTCCCAGATAAAGCACCTGATAATACTGTACCAGCACCTATTCCAAGTCCAGCAAGCCCTGAATAATCAGGAGCAACTGCAGGAGCTACAGATTTAGTACCAGACGTTACGCCTTTTATAAGTAAGTCATTGACCGTTTTATGTTCGGATTTTAGTATAGCATCAACAATTTGTTTCTTTTCAGAAGCTGTCTTAGTCGTACCAAAGGAACGCTCAACCCACCTCTTAACATTCTTCGGTGCTTGACTACCAGTTATACTCTTCATTCTACCAGCATTTTGTGCCAATTTAGTTATAACTCCACTTGATAACTTACCGCCACCAGCTACTCCAGTAACTTCTGTTACCATCTTATTAACCATTGCTTTAGGAGCCTTTCCACCTGGAGCCCTTAATACCATTGAAGAATATTTCTTTACTTCAGCAGGACTAAATCCACCTTGTTTAAGTAATTCAATTGCTCTTTCGTTATTTACTCCGCCTTTTAAGGTCCTTAATTCTTGTAGTGCTTCTCTTTTAGTTTTTCTTACAGCACCCCTAACACCTTCTTTTACAAATGAAGTCCCAGTTCCAACTCCAAATCTCTGAGCCATAGGGGCTAAAACTTTCTGAGCACCCTTAACTCCAGCTTTTGCCATAGCTACACCAGGTAGAAAACCTGCTGCACCTCCAGCCATTTGTCCTAATCCAGCACCTACACCAGGTATAGCCTTTGCAAGTCCTGCAATGCCTTTAGCACCACCTACAGCACCTCTTACACCAGCAGCACCTGCCCCAAGAGCTGCAGTTCCACCACCAGATAACATAGCGGCAGCAACAGCAACGGGAATACCAAGCATAGCACCAAGTTCGCGTGCACCTTCGGTACCCTTGGCAGTATACCACTTATCTGGAATCATGTCCATCATGGCAGTATCAGCAATACCACCTCCGAATGCAAGAGCCTTCTGACCAAAAGATGGGTCAGGTCTATCAGGGGACCAAGGTATATCATACATGTCAGCAAGTTGCTGAACTTTTAAAACTTCTTTTGGGCTATAGCGATCAGCATTTCTTTCATAAGCACGGATCATGCTCATAATACGCTTACGTTCGTTCTTTCTTGAACGTTCTTCTACAGTTTCGGGAAGTTTATTACTTTTCCCATAAACACCAGTGTTATAAAAGTCATAATTCATAGCCTACTCCTAATCAAACTCCGCTACTAATTGATCCTGATCATCAAGATATATTTGTTTATTACCATCTCCTACAATATAAGGCTTACCCTTATCCCATTTAACAGTATATTCGTCGTCATTCATGCTGCCCCAACCTGCATCTTCTTCAACAATTTGAAGTTGTCCGTCGTCACCCAATTTAGAATATACTCTATCGCTGTGTGGGAGATTAATTAAAAGGTCATCAACCTTGTCAAACTGTTGGTCTCTACTTAACGGCTGATTTGGGCCGTATCCTAACGCTTCTCCAAGGGGACCATAATTTGAACCTTCTTGATTTACGCCAAGACCTTGCCTATAAAAGGCATCAAAATAACCTTTAACCTGGGGATCAGACTCTATCAATTGTTGAATCTGTTCCTTAGATAAGCCAGCTTTACTGACTTCGCTCATAACCCTGTTCATGGCTTCGGTAGTATATAACCTCTGAACATCAGCACCTATGTCATTTATATTATCAAGATTAAGTTTACCTTCTGGGTCAAGTTGAGCTATGTCTTTTGGATAAGCATTGTCAATCGCTTGGACCAACATCTTTGCAGCATCTCCTCTAAATTCACCAGCATCTTCGTCATAAATATCAAGGTCATCAAGCTTGTCAGCCATGTCCATATAATATTTCTTTCTGATTTCTTCGGTCTTATCAGCACGATTCTCATCAATTAATTGCCTTTGAAAATCATGTTCTTGATGCTCTTGACTTTGAACTAATCCAGAAGTTTGAGCCTGAGTAAGGGGAGTTTGCACATCATCACGATAATCTGTCTGGGAAATAATATTGCCAGTAGTAGCATCTATTTGCTCCTTACGACCTGGCAAAAGAGTATCTCTCTCATCAGTACGAGAGACAATATCGTCAGTAGTGGCTATTACTTGGTCCCTACGCGGTTCTCTTAACCTATCCCTTTCTTTAGTACGCGACTTAATATCACGAGTTTCAGTCCTTATTTGGTCATAGCGTGGCTCTAATAATCTATCTCGCTCACGTTTTTGAGATTCTACATTCCTGGTTTGAGCCTCAGTGTAATACTTCTCTTCTTCATCTCGGGCACGAGCCGTAGATATAAGGTTTTCAGTAGAAGCTTCTACATTTCTCTTTCGAGGATCTAATAATGTATCTCTTTCTGCAGTTATGGAACGAAGATTAGCATATTCAGCAGGAGTCATCTTCTGAATTTTCTTCCACTGCTGGTTAGTTAGTAACTGCTTTTCGCCTTCATGTCGAGTCTGTGAATCAGTTAGTAGGTTCATATGATCCCACCGTTCACCTTGATCCCTTATATGTTCAAGCCTATCCTGACGCTCCCGTTCTTGAAGCTCCATACTAAGTTTGAACTGATGACCCTTTTGAATTCTATCAGCAGTTGCTTTAGCAGCATCAGCGACGACCTTATGGCCATCGTATGTTCCATAATCTACGGCCATTATCTATTGGCGTAGTCTTCTGCAGATTGGTCCATTAAATCCCGTCTATAGCCACCTGGTAAATAACCACCAAGTCTCTTGTCAAGATTAGTATAAGCACGCCCAAGCATCCCTTTTCTGGGCTGACTTTCATTATAATCATACCTTAAAGTATCCTCACCTCGAACATCTTTACGATCTTCAATCCATTGCCTATAAGCAGATTCAGTTTTACCGCCCATTCGAGCATCTTCTTGAAGCTGTTCACCGCCTTTATCTTTATAACCAAGACGATTTAACATCTGTTGCATCTTTAGAACTTGGTCTGGATCAGCTGCATCAAAAGAAGCAGAGTCTACCATCCAATCTGGGCTTGAGAAAGCCATAGGATTTCTACCTGGGGTACCAGTAGCTCTACCGCCACCACCTGGTCTAACATAATCTGCTGCTTTATCCATTCCTAACATATCTAACCCACCGCCTACAACATTCTGTAACCAATCTGGTACAGCACCTCGTATACTTGGACCACGAGCTGGGTTCTGACCCATTGCGTCCCTGAGTTCTTCTTTTGTAAGTCCATTCATATCTAACTCCTTATGATTTTCTTAATTAACGTCCGTAGTATGAGCCATAGCCTAAACGCGTGCCTCTACCTGGACCGTACTGTGGTTGTTGCATTCCTGACATATTTGATCCTAATTGGTGCATAGCTGAGCCAAGCATACCTAATCCACCTGATAACATTCCACCAGCTGCACCCGTTGCTGCACCTAACATCCCGCCTGCACCTTTTATACCAGACCAGGCATCCCCAGCTAAATCTCCAACTCCTCCCCAATTAATACTTCCTTTAACACCTGCTGCTTTATCACCTTTGTTCCAAAGCGGGGCATTGTCCTTTAGGCTTACATTACCCATCTGACCCATTCCATAGTCCCAGGCATTGCCAGCAAATTGTTTTGAAGCGTCAGTGAAGCCACTTTCATCTAACTTATCTGCAGCCATACCAAATAACGTAGTTGGTTTCTGCGGTTGTTTAAAACCTATTTCAATTTCTTGTTTAGCAGCATCAACGGATTCTTGTGCTTGATTATCTATAGACTGACTTTTCTCATTCGTTCTATTCCAGTTCGTATTCTGTGATTTAAACTGATCCCCAGTAATAGTTTCATTGGAACCTTGCTGTGCAGCATTATTTGAAGCAGCTACATCGTGAATCTGAACATCTTGACCTTCATTATCTTTAACAATTTTACCTGTTTCATCTTGCATAGTTACAGGGGCTGAAAACTCAGTAGTAGTTAAGGTCTCCTGCCCAGATGTAAGATTTTGATTCTCAGAACCAGCACTAACTGGTGCCGTTTCTTGATTAATCACATCTAAATTAATACCAGTCTCTGGCATAGGTGTATCTGGATTTGTATAATCGGTAAGCCCACCTGGTGCTGCCTCTTGGACTTTCATCCCCTTAGCATCTATTTTCCCAGCGTTCTGGGCATTCATAAATAAAGTTAACGCTTGTGTGCCATCTGGATCTTGAGCTGGATCATATAGTCCCGATTGTTTAAAGGCTTCTAATGCTTCTACAGATACCATTATCTAATAACCTCTTTCATCTTATTCATATTTACCCAGTCCATACCATTCCTGTCTTTATGAACGGCAGATTTAAACTGCTTTTTAATATCATCCGCGTTGAATCCCATTCTTTTCTGAGCATTAGGAGGGTCAAACTTGTAGTTAAACTCATACATACCAATCGGCTTTTTAGTAGTCTTAACCGAGCCAACTCTCTTCATATTCCTCTTAAACTTTGGATCACAAGCCATCATCAATGCTGGACCAGCCAATCCCATAACCGTGGACATCATGCCTGAATTATAGTTATTTCTATTGGTTATATTCTGACCATAAGCCGATGCCATAGCCTCACCTGTAGCTAAATCACCTTGTTGGGCTCCCTGATATGCACCCATTGCGTTCTGACCTTGCCCAAGAGCAAAACCTCGATATCCTTCCATTCCTTCACCTAAGCTCTTACCAGTATTTTGATTCTTAATAGCCTCCAAAATTCCACTTTGGTTACTCATTCCGCCTCTGAATTGATTAGCAGTAGACAGCCTGTTCTGTGTATAGGCATTATCTTGAGCCTGAAGGTTAAAGGAATTTTTCCAGGCTTGGTTTAACCCCGAATTAGGGTCAAGCATATTATCACCCAGTTGACCGAGTTTATCGGTATAATCTGAGTGCATGTAACCCTGTATTTTTGAAGGGTCTATAGGTTTAGGGGGGCTAAAAATGTCCGCTAAGCTCATGTTCTATTGCTCCATATCTTCAATATAGTTCACCGTTACAATTTATTACTTATCTGAATTTTTTCCTACCTTTTTATCAGTCTTTTCACTATCTTCTTTTTCAAGGTCATTAATCATGTATTGCAATGTCTCAATTCCCCCTTCACACTTGATGTATAAGACTCTTGCATCTTCTTTTCTATTCTGAAGACTCTCAACTTCTTTTTTCAACTCTTCGATTGTTCTCATGGTTTCCTCCATTGGTTTCTTAATTTAAGCAGTCCTTTATACTGCTCTTCACTTAAAGTAGTTTCAGAAAGCTCTCCCAAATCTACAAGTTCTTTTTGTTCCTTAAAACCTTTAACATGCTCTTCAACAGACTCAATATTAGCCATTGGCATATTGTCAACATAGGGTAAGTCCTTGTTAGTATTGTAATAAGCAACTGCTCTATGATATCCATTAAAACAGAAGTACCTGTCTAAAACGTCATTATAGTAAGCATTGACAGGTGGGAATACCGTCCCTGCCGTTAATTCATCAATATATAACTGAATCTTGGAATCAATCTCAGAAGCAGGGTCAAATTTCTTCGCTTCATGATTAATATAAAAGTAAAATTTAGACATATTAGCGACTGATACTGTTCCTGTAGCATCAATTACAGGATCAAGTGGCAACTGGGTTTTCCTTTTAACATGAGCCTCATAGTTTTTTAATATCTGTCGGAACTCATCAATTTCAATCTCAACCATATAATCAGGCATATCGCCAGAAGATTGACAAATATGTAATGATTTACCTTCTCTTGTGTCTTTAAAATAACTCATGGCATATTTATCACTAACGCACTCCATCTAAAAGTTGAAAAGTTACCGCCTCCAGAAGTTGCATTAATCCTAAGTTTCAATTTAAACTTATGAGTCCCTGTTGTAGCTGGAGAAACCAACTGATCATCGAATATAGTTATGCTCTGCCATCCATAATTATAGTTATGGTTATGCCAACCAGTTGTTGAAGTAAAGTCTGTCCCACTGCTTGAGTCCCTTACAATTCCTCCAAATGTTGACCAGGAACTTCCATTATCATAACTATATTGCATTTTTAAATCATCTACTGACCCGCTACTTCCTGTTGAAGTACATTCAGCTATACACCAAACTCTTGCACCATAAGCTACACCAGTAAATGAAATGTGGGATGTAGTTGGAAGCTCATCATCATTATCATAGGCAGTATCCATCATTACAAGTTTACCAGTGCCATAAGTTCCCATATTGGCAAAGCCTTGACTTGGATGTAGGAGACATAGACCAGCTTTCAAAACACCCGCGTCTATATTTGCACCATCAAGCAACCCAGTCAATGTTAAGGTAGACGCTGAATTGTCATAGAAGAATGCTGGACTACTGCTCCCGCCTATCTTTATATCGCCATCAGTTAGGTTAAGCTGTGTACCATCATTAGCATCATAATTGTTAGATTGTATATTACCAGTCGTTATATTATCGCCATCAATAGCAGTTATATTACTTCCAGCAAAAGCTCCAACTGTAAGAACTCCATCTGCACCAAGAGTAATAACAGATGTATCTGTAGTGCCTTGGCGATTTATCACTTCAAGATTACCAGATGAATCTATCTCTATCCTTGAACCATCATTAACAATAGGACCTACTCTAACATCTGAACCGAATTTTGCTTTACTGACACCAGTATTGAAAGTTTCAAAGTAGCCTGCAGATACATGTGCATAATGGTTATCATTAGATGGATCAACAATAGTCATTGAACCTTTCATCTCCAGCTTTCCAGCGGTATCTCCCCACTTGATATAATGTCCATTTTGTTGACCAATATATACCTTGGCACCTTCACTAGCATCATAGCGTGCAAGGAATCCTTTATCGCCAGTAGACCAGGTGCCATCTGTAACGGTAGAACCTATCCCAAGGTATGGGACCGAACTATCTAACTTGATAGTAGTAGCAGAACCCGAGTGCATAGTGAGATTAATATTGTGAATATCAAAGTGCTTATCAGAAATCCTAAAGAACTGATCAGCATTAGTGGTTCCACTACCAGCATACAACCCAAACTCATCTTGACCAAATAGACCTTTTAATTGACCAGTCCTTGTCCTAACAGTTTGAGCGTTAGTAGTGCCTGGACCAGTATTTTGATAGAATGAAATATAATCAAAATCAACTTTACCCTCTAAATCTGTGGCTCCGATACCCGCTCCCAATAAAAAGTTTATTATAACTCCAGTATTTGTGCCACTCGCTGTAAATGGTATCCTATGTACTTCCCATTCAGCATGGACAGCAATAGTCGTATCAGAATATGAGGTATATGGAGATGTTCGCTGTTGTACCTTACATCTAATATATCCTTCATCGTTAATGACCTTACCTTCACCTTTATATTTGACGGCAAATTCAACTATATAATCAACCCCGCTTGTAATACTGAAATCATCAGAAGTTGGGCGAACTTGAATATCGGTAGCACCAGTTCCAGGATCTGCTACATCTATTTCCATATATCTTGCACCAGAATATCCCCCAGTACTTTTAATGGCCAGTGCTGCAGAAGAACCATTGGTACCATGGGCTCTTTCCCAATAAGCATCATCGGCTGAATCCGTAAATTCTGAATTTTCTACTTGATTACTTCCAGACTCCCAAGTAACTATTTGACTGTATGGAGAATTAGACGCACCATGTCCATCGATTGCATTAACCTCATAAAACCCATTCCCAGGTTGTCCATAATCAAGAACGATAGACTCTGCTTTAACAACTCCAGCTGCATATCCCCCATTAGGTTGCGTAGGTCTATCAAATTTCCAAGTTTGACTCTTAGTAGCAGCGTCACTTGAAACAAATTCAACCCTACCCCAGGCATCAGCAATTAGCAATTCACCTGATTGACCATCTCCAAGGTCCAAGGTTACTCCATAATTAGTAGACGATGTAGGCCAATTTTGTGTTGCATCATTACTCATTCCAGGTAAAAAATCACATTCAATCTGAAAAATTTTAGTTGAACCACTGGAGTGTATACTATGGGCAGAAGAAGGAACTTTTGTTACCTGAAAATAATAAGGAGAATCATCTAATCCATACTGTCCAAAAGCAGAACCAGTTGCTGTTAGTTTTATAATCGCACCTACTTGTAAAGCTAAAACATGGTCTGATTTATCATCATAATAAGCATCTGTATAATAGAACCCAATTACAGCTACTTGAGTCATATTCTGCGTTACATCACTATCCCAATCATGGATTGCTTGACCCCTACAATCTTCATTGCCTAAAGCGAATTTTCCTCTAAGGGCATTACTATCTGAATCAGCCGTATACTCAACAAGAGTAGAATGGTCCAACTGATTAAAAGAATATTGAGTATTTGTTCCGTAATTAGTGGTCCCCCTTGCAAATTGTCTTACCCTAACCCAATCATTTTCAGCAAATACCCGCATTCCTGTGGCAGATGGTAAATCATTAACCACAAGATGGGGTTGAGATGAACCATTGGATACAGCTCCTGGAGTTGTGATAGTCCAATCTGAATAAAGAGTAGCAACACTCTTGGCAATAATTTGCCCTCCAGCAAGAGCCTGTTCTAAATCAGCAATAAAAGCCTTAGCGTGTAACTCATCAGTATATAGATACCTAAAATCACCACCACCAAGATAGTCTATTTGCCATCCTTTTACTTGGGATTGAGCCCCATTAAGTTTTAGAGTGGTACCATAAGTAGGTGGAACTGCATTTTGCACACCAAGAATAACATTACTTGATGCCGTATGGTCTGGATTTATTAATAAGTTCCCAATCGGGGAAGTAGAATCAGCCTCAAAATCAACATAATGAGTGCTATCATTCATAAGTCTTAATTGTGGACCAGAAGAATCCTGTACTCCTAAGAACCTAACTGGATCAGCAGTATTTACTCCAAGTTTTTGATTAAAATACCAGGCTGAATTAGCCTGCTTAAATCTAAGTGAAGGTTTTTCATTATTGACAAAGGAAGAAGTGACAGCCGCTTCAATTTCAAGACCTCCCAGGTCTATTTCAGCATTAGCAGTGGTCCCATAACCAATTTCTATTTTCGGATCAGTTATTCTAAGTCTTGTAGTATCAATAATAAGATCACTTGTTGTAGCCATCTTAATGAACCCTTGTTCTGGGCCCGCAGTTGTGTATAATTCAACCTTTCCAAAAGTATGTTTACTGGTCCATATTGGAGCAATAGCAAGATCTATATCATGAACGTGGTCACCACGAGACCATAAATTTGCAGAACCAACAACCTTTGAAAGAGTTGTAGATGTAACTGATGTACTTGGCTGTCTGTGTTCATCAGGATCTACATTAAGTAAGTTATCATGACTATGATTATGGTCCCCCTGAGCTACTTGACCAGAAGAAGTTCCTACGTCTCCATTATTACCAAGATTATATTTTGTAACTCCTGCAGCGGTTATAAAAGCCCCAGTCGTTCCAGTAGCATCAGTTGCAACATCCTGATTTTCTGGATTTACTGTCTCAAGAGTTAACCTTGCGGTCCCCCAACCATCTGAAAACCTTCCTTGGATAAAATACCCTGTTGTACCATCGCTACCAGAACCCTCATATAATCTAATGTCTCCAGGTGCACCATCACGCGGTAAAAAAGTATGGGTACCAGATGGTAAGTTGACAGAATCAGATAACTCGTTGATATCCTTATAAACAGTATCAATAACTCGTTTAAGTACTGGGTCAGATATTGCTGGAGCATTTTTCTTTATTACTCCAAGTTTAGGTCTGAAAGCCACTATTCTTCCTCATCTTTAGCCTTACAATCATCACACAACCCATGTAAAGGTTGATTAATTGGTTTATCACATTCTATACAATGAAAAGGCATTGGCATTATTTGATAGTCCTCATAGTGTAGGTTATACCAAAAGAGTCCATTTCTACACTCGCATCTATGATTTCAGCTCTAACCTTTTTCACTTTTCGCACATTAACACCTCTTAATGAGTATATTCTAACATTTTCTTTATCTTTGGTGGTTGAATACTGACTTAAGTCTATTTCAACATCATCAGCATAAAGTTTTATAGTGTATGCAGCGGATGCCATTTCAGCAGCGTTATTAAAAACTATTTTAAAAGTCTTTAATCGCTTATCAATCGTAGAATAACCGAAGTCCAAACTTGGCGTATAATGGCTCCATTTCTTTCTACCTGAACCTTCACCTAACTTATAGATATAATCACCGTCAGATAGCCATAATTCGCCTAAATTACCCTGTACTGAAGCCTTTGGTGATGGAATATCAATCAAGTCCCATCTTTTCCTTGGAATATTGTAGTTCCAGGACCCATAACTGCCATCAGTATCCTTCCATTGGAACATCACGTTTTGATTAAAAGCATCGTATTGAACATAAGGATTTTGTGCATGAGAGATATTATGCCATGCTTTGTTAGTAACTCCAAGATCGTCGAGTTTGGAATTTTTTAATATATCATTACCTATTGGCTGAACCATCTGACCATTGTGCAGATACATATTATTACTGTCACAGAAATACATTCCATAGTCTGTTATTGTTAATGACTGTTCTCCAAAACACCCAACACCCTCATGAATATCCTCAATAGCAAGTTGGTTAACATCTATCCTGTACATATTAGCATTATCAAATGCGTACAATCTTCCACCATAGAAGGCTATAGTAGTTGGTTCATTAGGGAGAACACAGAAGTCTCTACTCCAGTTAAAGATACTATAGTTACCTGGTTGAGACCTGAAGATGAAGTTTTGTCCATTTTCAATTTCTGAATGAAAGCAGTTTCCTACTACTAAATATCCGCCAGCAGATGTACTGATTTTATAGTTAATGCTTGTATCTCTTAGAGACTCGGGCATACCAGTGATTGCTTCATAAGTAGCAGACATATTGCCATCGTCAAGGAATACGTTGAAATAGGAGTCCCCAGACTTACCCCATCCCTTTTTAAAATCAAAGTCCTTAACAAGTCTGAAAAATTCCTCAACACTGTTCTTTCTATATATCTGTACACCAGAGCATCTATCAGGTGGCTTTGCTAATGTAGTTTTCACTACAAGAGTCTTTAAATCTTGAGATGGTGTCATTGTGAAATAGAAAGTATTTAACGGACTCTCTTGATAGCCATCATACATCAATGTCATCTTATAATAATAAGTGGTCCCACTAAGAAAGTTTTTATCATTATCTCCTGTCGAAGCATCCCCTTCTGTAAACTTTAATCCAAAGTCAAGTTCACTGTTTTTATAGATACTATAGTACTTCTTAGTTGCATCATAATCTTCACTATGTGGGTACATCCACCCATCAAAATCGGCACCATACTTGTATCTTGCATTTGCAATAAAATACTCTCCCTGGCTGGGTGTCATTAAGATAGAGAAATCAACAGCAGTAATATTTGTTAAATCAGCATTAGAGTTTCCATTTGCATTAGAAGAACCATGAAATTCCTTTGTAGTTGGTGGAACAGTCTCTGCTATCTGGGCTGATCCCATCCCTATAAACATCATTGGGAGATATGTATCGTTTGCATCTGAAGAAAAACTACGTGTTGGGACAGTTCCAGATGTCATTAAGTTTACATCCCACTGTAATAATGCAGTATTGCTGCCATTCTCTATTCTCTTAACGACCCATAACTTATATTTAGCATTTGCATTATTAGCGTATCTATGACATCTTTTATTCATTGATATGATACCCGATATTTCATCAGGCATAATATTGATTTCATTTTCCCCTGGATAATTAGTTACAGTTGACGATGGTGTAAACTTGTAGATATGATGATCTTCTGCCCGAGTATCACTTCGTTTAAACCCCGCATTGTTCATACCTGCTGAAGAATTTCCTAATATAGAATGAGATGACGCTCCACCTGATTTAAAGTTTCCAACATTACCAGTAGTACAGCCATTCGGAGTCATTCTTTGTCTAACTCCTTTATGCTCTTTATTAATATTGAACATCACAATGTCATCATAAGATTCTGTTTCTGTATTCTGACCATACATATAGTGATATCTTGGAGTCCAATTTTCCCAAGTGCTATTTTTAATTTCACCAGCATTGGTAATAAAAGTCCCTTTAACGTGAGCAATTAGACCTATACCATTCTTGCCATCTTCTAAATCAACAAGTCCTCTTTTATGTGGGGTGATGAAATAATCATCATCATAAACCCAGCCAACATTCTCACCCAGTTCCCACTTCTCTCCATCCATTCGCCTATTTTCCCAGGTATTACCCTTACATTTAAAGAAGTTAGTATTGGTTGTATAGGAACCTCCTGATGATGTAGTCGGGGCACCAACTACTGGTTCACCTAAATCGTTACAATATCTCCAATATAAATAGTTACTCTTTACGTTCCAGGTACCAGCCCAATAATCATGAGTTCTTTTGGGAAAATCAGCCTTCATTGTATTCTGGTCCATATAAACATGAGTTCCACTTCTCCAAGAAGAATATTTATGGAATGCTGGAGACGGTGGAGTAACCTCATGTAGTGTTACTACTTTAGAACTCCAATTAATATCACTGTCGGGGTCAAAGTAATAAACAAATTCTTGGTCCCACGTATACGCTGTATCACTTTCTTGAGTGAATAACACATATACCTTTGTATCGTGAGAAGTAAAACTTCCAGATTGATGTTCCCAGGTTTCTAATAAATCTGTTAGTTTGACACCTTCTGGTGGAGCCTGTGTTGAATTGGCAAATGATATTGTTAAGTCGAGATCACTTGGGCTAGTTGCTTCATAAGCTTGACTGGCTATAAAACTACTGGCATCAGAGAATATAACATGAAGTTTTAAATGACTGTTATGGTTTCCAGCCCAAAAATAGGTATGTCCTACTCCTTCGTGTGTATGCGAAGATATAACAGCACCACTTGCTGTAGGCGGTTGCCACGGATCATCATCTTTAGTATTTAACTGGTCCCATAACCACCTCGATCCATAGATAACAGAAGGAGTAAATGTTAGCGTTGTAGTTGATTTTAATTGTTTTCCTAAAGTTGAATTAGTATCTGAATTAGTATCTCCTGCGTTATCGATAGCATATAAGTAAGTTGTGCCTGGGGAAATTCCATAACCTATATCCTGAGTGAAATTCATAGTCATTTGACCCGACCCTGCTGCAATACCCTCACCATCATATCCATAATCGATTAAAGACAGATTGAAAATTGAATCGCCTTTATCAATAGGTAAACACTCAGCATCGGTTAACCTATAATCTTCAACCTGTTGGTCAAACTGCTTATGCTTTATTTTTCCAAACCACTTACTTTTAGAGGCTTCATCATTACCTGTTCCTACATAAATCTGTGCATTACTCTTCTCTATACTAACGTCTGCAGGAGTACCTGGTATATCATAATAAGTAATAATATCATCTTCTTCATATCTATCCTCAACTGTCATAGTTCCATATACGTCTTCAAGTACTTTCATTCTATGAGTTGAGCTTAGTCCGTCTGATGATGTCGGATCAGCCGTTGTAATACTATAGAAAGCAATGTTATTCTTACCCTCATCATTAAATGATTCCATTTCTGTAGCATTTACCTCAAGATATGCAGTATCATCTTGGAGTACGACATAAGTACTTACAGCATTAACATTTTCTGTTGTTGTTCCAGAAGATGAATCATATGTATCGTCTAAACTATATGTTTTAACAATAGCACCATTCTTTATATAAGAAACCGTAATATCTACGCTAACAACAGTATCTTTAAATTCTAAACCTATGGTCCTATAAGGAGCGAGATTGTTACCAGTTATAATATTACCAGTAGGTTGACTGTCACTGTCATAAGCACCATCATAAGGGGTTCCATCCTCAGCATAACTCAAAATGTCAGTGTATACGTTGCCAGTATCATTACCAGCTCGTCCCAAGGTTACTCCCTCTAAAGTAGAAGAAAACCAATTTGCTGCTTCTATCAATGTTTTAAATGCAGTAAAAACAGCGTCACTATTAGCCCTGGCACTTCCTGTATTAGTACAGGTAGATGTAATTGAATTGTCATTAATAGTAACTCTTATCGCCTCTTGTTCAGCAGCAGGAGTAGAGTCTGCATAATTATTGCCACTACTATCGTGTAATGTCCCGTTCCAAGGCGGAATAACAATGAAGTTTAAACTGCCGTTTTTAGGAAGAACCTTCCTATGGTCCTTAATCCCTCTTAATTTGCCAGCTTCAGATATCGGATCAATGTTTTTATTATATATTGCTGACTCTGGGTGTACATCAGTGTCCGAAGGAGAACTCTTAACTCCTTGTCCGAATTGCTTTAGTTCTTGTATCTTACGAGGCATTTGAGCGTTTCCACTTTAAGTATTCTGCACCCTCAAAAGGATCAAATATCGTCGTAATTAATCTTGGGTCATCATCATTATATTGGGGATCAATGATTGTAATAGGGCATACGAAAATACATTTATCATCTAATCCTAATTCTTTTGCGTATCTATCATTAGTTTTGTAGCTACCCACTTGTACCGCGTGACTTATTAGTCCTGTCATTGGGTCCTTTAAAACCTGATAGCCTGATATATGAGTATGTCCAGCAGTTAGAATATGGTCTCTCCACCCCATTTGTATAGCCTTACTAATTCCGTGTGCAGTATTCCACATACTATGTCCTCTGAAATTATGGCGTGCATTAAGCCTAACTTCTTTGCCATTAGGGAAAATAAGGTTTAACCTAACTTTATGATTACTATAGTTAGTCATTCCTCTTCCGATCATCCATTCTAATGGGTCTCCAACACCACTCCAGGCATCGTGATTTCCACCGACTAAATAAAGCCAGGGGACCATCTTTACAAAATGCTCTGTTAATCTCCATGATTCTTTAGCAGATGTACTTTGTTCACCATATAGCCGAGAAAGTCTTCCAACCCAGTTGTTCTGCATGTCTCCAACATTTCCACCATACAAGCCTTCTGTTTTGGAAATTAATTGACCGTGCATAAGAAGTAGTGATATGTCAGTTCCATCATCATCGATGTGATTATCTCCAAAATGTGCAATACCAATAGGTTTATCATCTAATATCTTTATATTAATGAGCTTTTCAGCCATCTCCCGTTTATTTTTAGCTCGAAATTGTTTAACCCGATGTTTAACCAGGTCTTCAATATCGATATCTTCGGGCGGTAAATCTGCCTTAACAAAAGCATAGACTTCCCTAATGGACTGTTTCCATTTCCTAATAGTCCTTTTATTAACACCATACATTTCTGATAGTTTAGTCGGACTAAAGTCGTCCTGATCAGTAAGAAAGCTTTGTGGTATGTGCTTAAGACTCTTTTCATTGCGGTTCGCCATGTATTTTAATCTACTCCATCTTTTATCCAAAAATCAGGGTGAGTAAATAGTCCTTCTGCTTTCATCAGACGTTCAGTTGTGTATTCCCTGGTATATATCATGTGCAGGTAACCACACCCTCGACATAACCAGAAAAGAGGCTTGTTTAACGCACCTAATATCTCAAGTGCTTTTAAGTCACTCTCGTTACATTCAACACACTGACCTGGTGAAGACGGGTACGTTTTTGTCCCGTAAACTCCCATTCTATCCAATATATCAGACTCCTCCCCATCTAATACCAGATCAGAATATGTTGACATTCCCTTGTCTTCCTTGGGAACCACGTATGATAATCGTTCCAAAGTTACTTCTTGAATATACCTTCAAGTACATCAGTAACCAGGTCCACTACCCGCTCAAAGAAGATTTGTTCTTTCTCTTCGCTAACGAAGGGGATGTCAATCTTCTTATTGATTTTAGTTGCAAGCTCATCAGCAAATTCATCAGACGCAATAAAACCCATTGCTTCGCCTTTCATTTTCTCTGCTTGAGCTTCTGCCATATTCATTAGCATTTTTTTAAAATCTAACGCCATTTGTCATTCTCCTTTATCTTTTGTGTTTTTAACCATAGGTAGTATATCTGTGCAGCAAACATTACGCACATCAATACACCTGATATCAAATCTGTCCAGTAAACTAACCCTAAACCAGTACTCATACTTGTCACCTTTAAACTATCCATAATCAATGCCTTCCGTTTAACCTACTTATAGACCCTTTTATCTCTGATACCTGGTTGTCCAAATCATTAATTTCTTTTGTCATTGCATCAAACTTTCTATCCAGCTTATCATCACTTGCGTTCCATCTGCCAATTAATTTAATTATCATGCCTTCCATGTTTTCAAGTGTTTCACTTTGACCTTTATTCTCAATCTTTAAATTCTCTAATGTCTCTTGCTGTCTTGCAGCCTTGTTTGACATTTGTACTACCAAGAAGACAAACATAGCTCCTACTACGCCTATCATTCCCGCTTCTCCATATAGTGCTATAAAATCCATTTCGCATCCTTAATCTGGTATATATTTAAAAGTCCATGCTGCTGCTTGAGGTGATGTAGCACTTGGGTCAACCTTCACAGTTATAGTGTCACCAGCATTAGCGTTAGCATCAAGGGGTATATTATAATCATTTGATGAGCCAGTCGAAGTCAAACTTTGTGTAATTGACCTGGCTAAAATAGCGTTTACATAGACTTTTATTGATGTGCTAGAGCCCCAAGAACTCTCCATCACCATTCTAACAGAGTCTAAATTACCTGTAGCTGGTGCAATAAAATGACATCCAGCAGCCATTTGACTACCAAAATTAGTACTCGTACTTCCAGTTCCACCACCCAGTCCAAGATATTTAGCAGTAGAACTACCACGCAAATCTGTATATCCAATCACATAAACAGCACTACTACCACCACTTACTGCTGCCCAAGTTTGGTCACCTCTAAGATATGTGCTTGAACTTGCTGTACCACTTCCTAATCTTGCTGTCGCAACAGTACCAGCATTTAGAATAGCTGCATTACGGATACTTGTACCGCCTATATATGCAGTCCCACCTGAAACACTAAATCCACCGCTAAAAGTAGTTGAATTTGCGAATGAGAAAGAACCATTAGACTTTAGAGATGCACCCTCAACATAACTTCCATTATTAAAAAAGAATCTTAAATATCCATCGGTTCCAGCTTGTATCTTGAATTTATCAGCATCGTTAGCAGCGTTATCACAAAATAGGAATAGGTTAGCATGTTGACCTGATGGTCCGTGAATCGTAAGGTCTGATGCACCACTACTTGCCTTTATTAGCATATCACCTGTAAGTTGCATCTCTGAATCTGAGATAAACAATCTTTTAGTGCCATTAGTAGCAAAACCAAGTTCGTTTGCACCAACTCTATACATTCCAGTATCTTTATCGCCAGTAAAGGTATGAGATGGTGCTGCTGCTGAACCACCTTGTGAATCGAAGTCTCCTACTGCAATGATATCACCTCCTCCACAAGTTATATTACCATCGCAATTAATATCTGTTTCAGCGGTAAAAGTTGAAGTAGCTGTTAGTTCAGCGAATTCTACATTAGCATCCTGTGCGACTGATTGTCCTATACTAAATGTGGTAGTATCCGTACCAGAGTTATTTCCTATTGATACCCCAGTGCCAGCAACAAAAGTGAGTGTATCCTGTTTTGCGTCTGCTTGAATCGTGTATGAGCCAGAAACTGCAATATTACTAAAGGCGTTTTGATTAACCTCTCCACTATGAGTTTGAGCATCTACATAGTTTTTTATTGCATTTTGAGTAGCAAGCCTGTCAGCTGAGCCTGTAGATAGATTACCATTATCAATATATGCACCTATCCAACTAACCTGTCCTGCTGTAGATCCTGGGCTTGACGTACTTCCTGTGTCCGTGCCTGCGTATAGTTTTCTATCTTTAGTATTTAGACAGAGTTCAGCAGTAGTGGCTTGACTTGTTGTTGGAGTATCCGTTGATGTGTTACTTGACTTAACAAGGATCTTAGCCATTCATAGTCTTCCTTTTTACCTGTTTTTTAGGTTTAGGTGGAGGAGTCTTGGCTTTATCGAGTTTAGTTTGGAGATCTTTAACTTTTTTCTCGAGTACTTTTACTTCCCCTTGTGCTACTGCCCTGAAAGATTCTTGGTCAATTACAGCCCTTGCTTCCACTGCTTGAACTTCTTTTTCCAGCGAATCAATAGTAGCGTCTTTGTCATTAACATCCGCTTGAATACGGCTGAGTTCCGACTCAAATTCAAGCCTTTTTTCATTTTGTTTTTGAGCATTCCCATCTAATTTAGCCTGTTGGTCCTCTAATTGTTTAGTTAATCGTTCTATTTCACCATCTTTTTCAGTTAGTAAAACACCTATTTTCGCTTCTTTATTAAGAAGAACGTCTATGTTCTCCCATAGATCATCCACAATCTTTGAGCGATTAAGAAGGTCTACAGTCAATGCACCTATATGTGTTACCAGGTCATTAGTTTCTACTAAGTTTGGGAACTTTTCCCTTTGTTGTTCTTCAGCCATATTTCCTCCCTATGGTTAGAATGTCTGTCCATCTATTGTTCCTGCTGTTACAGTTCCTACTGTTGTTATACTGTCATCTCCAGCATAAGTACCTCCAGCTACCGTAGCTAAAGTAGCATTATATGCTTGTACATTAGTGCCGATAACTAAACCGAGAGATGTCTGCGTAACGTTTGAGTTTAGTAGTGTGGAGACACTTGTTAATCCTGTACCTCCTCTAGCTACTGCCAAAGTACCACTCGTAATATCAGCAGCACTCCAGTTAGTCGCTGTAGTCGCGTTATTAGCATCATAAGCTTGTACGTGTGTACCGATAATTAAACCAAGACTTGTTGGTGTCACATTGCTGTTTAATAACGTAGATACCGATGTAAGCCCTGTACCGCCACGGGCAACTGCTAATGTTCCGCTTGTAATATCTGAAGCAGCCCAGTTAGTAGATGTTGTAGCATTGTTAGCGTCATACGCTTGCACGTCTTGGCCAATTACTAAGCCAAGGTTGGTCCTTGCAGCACTTGCAGAACTTGCACCTGTTCCACCGTGTGATACGGCTATATCAGTTGCTCGCCAGTCACCAGTTGCAATTACGCCTGCGTCACCATCAGGTGAAAACGTAGCAGATGCACCAGGAACAACAGTTGAGTTCTTAAAGAAGTGAAGAGTATTAGCACTCGCATCTCTATAAAATCCAGAGTACATATCTCCCATACCAAGGTCATAGAGTAGTGATATTCCGCCATCTACAACGTCTGATGCTGTGTTATCCTTATCAATTTGTATCCAGGAATCCTCAACATTCAATGTTTGAACGTCAATAGAAGAACTGGCTCCAGTTATGGTCAGATCTCCTGTAACATCCATGTTTCCTGAAACTGTAAGCTTACTTCCATCAAATGTAAGGTTTGCCTCACCCTGGAAAGCATCTGCTCCAGTTGCCGTTAGAACTCTGTTGTTTGAACCACTAGCCATAAAGTCAGATACATCGACTGATATTGTTGGAGAATTTCCACCCGTTGAGTCTATTCCAGTACTTGCAGTTATACCAGTCATAGTACCAGTGTTTGATGTTGCACCAATAGCACTTAATGTTTCAGAAGCAGAGAGACCTTCAACTTCAGTTCCATTGATTCTCAGGAAGTCATTATCTGCAATACCAGAAGCACACTCAAGAGTGTTACCATCTGCGATACCACGAGTAACTTGTGCTGCACTATAACCTGCTAAAGTAGCTAACTGAGCATCGTATGCTTGAACGTTAGTCCCTATTACAAGACCTAAAGATGTCTGGGTGACATTTGAATTTAGCAAAGTACTAACACTCGTTAACCCAGTACCACCTCTGGCGACCGCTAAGGTCCCACTTGTGATGTCTGACGCTGCCCAATTTGTAGAGGTCGTTGCGTTGTTGGCATCATAAGCCTGGACATCGGTTCCAATTTCTAAACCTAAATCAGAACGAACTTCAGAATAACTTCTTCCTTCAATTGTATCCGCATCTGTGAATTTAGCAAAATCGTTATCAACTGGACTTCCCGACGTATTAACTGTACCAGCAGCCGTTGCTCCAATTGCAGTTAGGTTTTGGATCTGTGCTGATCCGTCACCTATTTTAAGAACATTAGTTCCGCTATCCCATACAGGTTCGCCTAAAGCAGGGACAACTGTACTACTCGAAGCTGTAGTTCCTCTTCTAATTTTAATAGTAGCCATAATGATCTCCTTTTAAGCTATTATTGTCGTTTTTCTTACATTCTCTCGAGCAGGAGTAAGTTTTAGTAACTCCTTCATCGACTTTTTAGAATTTTTAAAATCTCTTTCATTAACCCAGTATTGTGCATAATGGCGATTTTGGTCCTCATATTTGAAAACCACGCCACACTTATTTGGCTTATACTTTGCAGGCACTTTTTCATTTAATAACCACCCGCAATTAAATCTTTTACAGTGTTTTGACTTATCATCATCCCACACTCCACATCCTGAATCTTTTTTAACATATTTACAATACTTTCCGATTGGTGACTTGTAATCCCCATCTCTTATGTACACGGCTAAACTTCTGCAGCATTCTGTACAATCTCCACATTTTCTCAAAAAGTCCCCCCATCTAAGGTAAATGTTCCTGTATAATTCACATTGCCTATATAGGTAACATCTCCATTCTGCTCCACTTTAAACAAATCTGTGGTCCCAAATTGTATCGTAAAATCAGCTCCACCCTTTGGTACATTTAGATACCAACCATCACCAAGGGAAAACTTTGTTCCTGCTGCTAAAGTATCCTTATCCCAGGTTGCAAATGCAGGGTTATTAACAGGGGTTCCTTCGGATATAAATCCAGTTAAACTACGAGTATCTCTTGTAAATCCCATTTAATAGTCCCATTGTTGAATATAACCAGTTCGCTGGAATGCTCTTTTAGAGTACTTCTTACCTTCTCTTACTTGCTTTTCATACTCTTGATCAAAGTAAGCAGCTAACTGTAAATTGAATGTTTCCCCTGGTAGTTTATAAAAATCTGATATCACTTTCATAGACAATGATTCATGAAATTGTGAAGGCAATTCAGATACTAATGTCAAATCATTCGCACTGAACTGTGTAGCCTTTCTATTATAGTACAGCCTAAGTTTCAGTCCCGCTGTAGATATTGTTTGCCACTTAAAATTATAACTTGTTGTGGCTGCACACTTCTCAACTAAATTCAGAGATAGTCCGTCTATATACCAAGCGTATTTATCAGCCTTATCAAGTATACTTAATGCTGTACCACCTGATCCCTCGCCAGAGACATCATCAACGTCTCCTATTGGAATAGCTCCAATAAGTTTAGGAATCTGCTCATTCTCAAGTTCGACGCGGTAGATGTCTAACATCTCCTGGTGTAGAGTATATGCTCTTTGAGCAGCAACAGATGTGTCATTAGCCGTGGCTTTTAACATTACTGTTTTAGCACTAAAATCATCTTGAGCCCTGTTTAGAGCTTGGCGTATCATTGTTTCACCTTTGCCTGGATGATGTAGTTGAATTATTTCAATCTGCTCTTTTAGTGTCACTTCTTAATTTCCTCTTTTTTAAGTAAGGTTAGTTCATCTCTAAAAGAACTGGTCAGTTGGTCCAAGTTTGCTTTATATATTGCAAATATCTCAGCATCTTCTTCGTCTACTGCCATCTTAGAGAGTTTCTGCTGCATAATCATCTCGGCAGTTCTCAATATAATAGCCTCGAGAGCCTCATCGGGAATGTTATCAATACCAGTAGCGGTATCCCAGTCTAATTCTCCATTACCATCACCGACTGTTTGCCTTTTATAAGTATATACTGTGAGATGATCGGAATCAGGGGCAACTGTCACTTCTGGACTTGAAGCACCTGATTTTCTATGGACCCAGAAAACTGGAGTTGTTTTAGTCGCAAAATGAATACTTCCAGTATCAAGTACTCTCCAAGAGTCTTCAATGCCAATTTCTTCGCACTGAATTAGATTACCACCAGATGCGGCATCGTTATCATCTCGTAGGACCAATAAAACTCTCTCATGCACTATCAATGCGTGAGGAGATGTGGTAGGAGAAGAAGGGTCAGCAGCAACATTAACGAGCATTCTGGTTGGCAGCATACTTGCTACTTCCCAAACTGCCTGTTCAAACAGGTCTTGCTCGTTGACTATATCACTTACAAATGTATCCTCATCTTCTGCAAGCTTTGCCAGAACCCTATCTTTTATCTTGTTCGCCATTACGTTTCGTCAGGAGGGGCCCCGAAGGACCCCGCCATCAGAGTTTTTGATTATCCGCCAGTTACGAAATCAATTACAGCATGAGTCTCTGGGAAGAGAACTTCAAGACCAGCTTCAGTAACGATCTGATCCTTTCTTCCGTCGATATCATTCTCTTGAATGTTCGTTTCTACGAATGTATCCCGTGAGTGTCCGTTACCAGCAAGTGGTCTCATAGACACATGTTTCAAGTCAACACATACGGCCTTATCTTCCATATCATGTCTAAACAGTGGGTGAGCTACGAAATTCATAGAACCCCAAGATGTAGAGATAGAGGAAATGTCAATAGGCATAAAACTGGAAGGCTTCACATCTAAAGAAGCACTAAACAACTGACTGGAGTCAGAGTCAAATGAGTTCTTTAAGAAGGTATTAGCTCCTGTTTTGTGTAGTGCATTGATAACCTTACGAGAAGTTAGACACAGTTTTTGACCACTGTTTCCACCTTCGTAGTTCATAAAGTCATCCATCACGTCAATAATGCCGTCATAAGAAAATGGAGCATTAACATCATAACCTGAACCACTTGGTGTAGTTCCATCATAATCTAACTCGTATTTCTTACCACCTTTGGCTCTAATAAAAGGCTCGATACCCCAGGAGTTTCTTACATCAGCACTGGTATATTTACCATAGCCAAATAAGAAAGCATTCTCAAGGTCCATTTTATGGGACTTGACATGCTCACTGTAGATACGTTTCCATTCATTAGCATAACCGCGATACCTGGTAGCCTGCATTGATCCACTCATCAAAGGAACAGATGTCTTGAATATCTGCGTGAAAAATTCCACGTCACTCAATTCATCTCTCCATCCGTCTGGAGCACCAGATGCCTCAGCCCATTGCGAACCGATAACTTGACCTTTCTTAGACCAAGCACCAGAAGAAGGTTGACCGATTGCACTGCCTGAGCTTACTACGATCAATTTAGCCAATGGGATCAGAGCATATCCATCTTCAGTTCCAGCGTTGGCCTTAGAAGATAGAGTTGCTGTTCCAGCCCCAGTATATTTATAATAATCTGGGTCATCGGTTAATTTGTAAGCTACACCATCTATTCTAAGCACCTGGTTTTTAACCAAGTAAATAGGAGCATAACCTGCATAGTCTGCGTGATCAGGATCAGCAGCGATTGCTCGCACTTTACCCTGATGATTATAGTCACAGTAAACGACTACGTGAGTCGAGTCTGCACCAGTAGGATCAGCCATCGCAGTAATTGGATTTGTACCAACAGTCCCAGTTACTTTGAATTGATCCGCGACAAAATTACGCCTTTGCCATTGCGACCGATATTCCATCGGTTTCCATACTGTTTCGTCAATTGGTTTCTTTCCGAGCTTACTCAGATAGCTAAAGAAAATTGAAGTCTCTGGAGCTAATTCATGAACCGTATCACCGATTCCAAAAGTCCGTCTAAGACTATCAACATCTTGCCCACTCCAACCTGGAGTGTTAGGAGTAGTGGAAATTAATTGACCTGAACTATAGTCTGCCATTTTGTGTCCTTATTCCTTTATAGTAGGTTTCGATTTTTTTCCTCACTAATAAGAGACGACATAAAGTTGTTCGAAGGATCTGCTGCCTGATTCCCAGCGGAGGTTTGAACCCCCATAGGAGTTGGTACAGATTGAGCCCGCTTCAACTGTTCAAATGTAGGACTTCCTTGTTGTGGCACTTGGGGCGAATTACTTAATGGTGCATTATCTACTATACCATTTTTGTGTTTCCAGTAACCTACCAGGTCATCCATATTAACAGAATTCGGATCGTTCATCTCTTGTATAAAAGAGTCCAGGTTTGCTTCAGATCCTAAATCATATCGGGATTTGACATACCTCCTGGCATTATCCAATTCTGCTCTTTGTCGAGCATCGGCTTGACGCATATCTTCAAACTTCCTAAGATTTGCAATCTCCTTATCGTGATTTTCCTGCAACGATGCTACTTGGTAAGACGTATGGAGCTGATTATACGTTTGCATATCATCTCTCCATTGTTCCACCGTTGCATCATACTGGGCACTTTCACTGGCTGGGTCCGAATAAGCATCTTCTCTACTATAAGCAACAGGTCTCTCTGGTTTTAAAGGCGGTGGAGGAAATTCCTCTTTAGCCTCTTCTACTTGAGGTGCCTGTGGCTGTTGTTGAGGTTGTGCTACAACGGGAGCCTGACCATTTTGCAGTACTCCAGGATTTTGCGTAACATACTCTATTACAGGTGTCTGTTGACGAAGAATCTCATCTTTTTCAGCTAACTGATTCTTCAATTTGGCAGCTTCTGACTGCCAATAACCATACCGAACTTGATCGTTTGATGCGGGTGCCTCTCCATTTTGTTCTGTAGGATTTGGGGTAACCCCGACGATTTCTTCGAAGGTAGTCCCTTGGGGTTCTGGTGTAGCCTCAGCTGCTATCTCCTGCTCGAAAGCAGGAACATCTGGGGTTACCTGAACGGCCTGGGGGGCTTCAGTTGGTGTAGTTACTTGTTCTGGACTATTAGCTTCCATTTTTATCTCCTTTTAGCAGCCCCATTAGATGCGGATGGGGGTTTGCTCTGTTCTTTTGCTGCATCTCGTACTTCTTTCTCAACCAAAGAGAGCTGGTCACCCAAGCGTGAATCAAACAATGAACCCGCGGCTTTCGCCTTAGTTTCAACTGCGTCTAATCCACTCTTGAATTTCTCGACTTCTACCTTTTGCTTCAGGTGTACATTCTCACGGGTGAGCGTCTGCATATCTCCTCGAAGATCTTTTAGTTGTTCAGTCGCTGCCTTGAGCTGTTGTTGTAGCTGACCAATGATATCGGTTCGTTGAAGTACTCCTTCCATGTCGAAAACTTCTGTCTTCTTCAGGACCTCCTGTTTATCAATGAGTCCCGCCTTATACGCTTCCATGTAAAACTCGAGTTCCGCATATCTATTAGACGGAAGTGTCGAGCCTGAAACATATACTACATCATATGCACCGACGGTGACATCATTGAAAACTTGTATTGCACCTGATTTGTCATCATATAATTTCTTATTGATGGCATATTCAGATAATGAGTTATTCGGTTGAACAACTCTAAAAACTTTCTCCATTTGATATAATTCTTGCATTAATGGTATTGCTACCTGTGCAAGGCGAGTTAAACCAGCTTCAATATCAGCAAGTTTACTCTTAATCTTTCTTTGTCCAAACTCATCCAGGCTAATTGTAGCCTTATAAGTTTGTGGGGCAGCGTTGGAATTACCCATCATCATTTCGTACAGTCCAAGTTGGTGGTCGATGTCGCTTTTGGCTGTGGTCTCGTTTTGATAGAGCTCGTTGGGAAGGGGTACTGGACTTGCAACTACAGGCTGCCCCATATCAAAATCTACTTCAATTCCAACACCTGGCTGTGCCCACTTCTGTTCAAATTCAGCCATATCGACTGAACCAGCGGGTATCATAACTTTCATGTTGGTTGATGTTGTTGCGTGTGCAATTATTAAAGATCTCGTCTTATTTATATAATCCTGTAATCCTTTTACCATTCTCACATCACCCAATGGGTATGGAGTTCTGGTATGTAGATTACATAATGGGATTATAGGATATTTAGACGATGGTAGTACTCTTGAAAAAACATGAGTTTCTCCGATTACAACGCACATCTTGATTTTTGTTATCGCTATGGGAACTACTTCGATCATCCCTTCTTGCAAAAGACCAGCCTTTACCTTCATTTCAACATCGGGTATCTTTTCTACTTGTCCTGCACTTTCAAGGGCTTGAGCATAAGCATCTTTGACTTGTGTGTCAATCTGCTCACGCAAAGTTGCTAATTCCTTTTCCATTCTCTCTGGGACCATATCCCCCAACTGTACTAACTCAGAGAGCTCTTTCTCTTTCTCAATATACTGAACCTCAAGCTCTTCAGCCGCTTTTTCTATCTCACCATCAATTTGGTCTGCTGCTTGCTTTAATATAGCATCTCTTTGCTGACCCTGTTTGACTTTAGCTTGTTGTATCTGTTGTTCACCTTCGAATACTTGCCCATTAACAACACCAACTTCGGTAGATAGGTATTGCTCATACTCCTTTTCGGTAAATCTTAGTTCTTTACCAGAGTATTTTTCATGGATACGATAGGCTACTTCACGAATTTTATAATATCTTTCATATCCTCTTACATAAGTATCAGACTCAAGTGTATTTTCATCTCCAGGGAACTTAATTCCTGTGTTGTCTGTTCTTCCTGTGACTATTTGGTCTGTTTCATACTCCCCGCCACTTGCCGACTGGATTGCGTCTGCATACAACGGATATAATTTCTTTGCTTGTGACCTTGTAAATATACGAGAAACAATGATATTCTCAGCATCGTCGAAGTTACGGTCCCGAGAGTTAGGGTCTACATAAACATCGAAGGGGTCCACTGCTCTAAACATTACTTCACCTTTCCCAGCGTCAGCCTGTGAATTTTGGTAACACAGGAGATAGCCTAAACCTGTAACATAGTAGTCGTCAACAGCCTGACGCACCTGGGAACGCCCATCGGATATGTCATACATATAAGTTAATAGCTGATTTAATACATTAGCTACCTTTGTATCCGAATCTTCTCGGGGAGAGACTTTGAAAGAGGGCCTATTTGAAGTAAGTAAAGCTTTTGCTGTTTCTACGGCTGGGTGTATCCTATTAACAACAATTGGGGCTTGACCTCGTGAGGCTAACACCTTTTCCTGTTCAATAGTCCACTGACGACCTAATCTGTATTCTTGATCTTCCCGAGCCTGAATTTCCCAATCGTATCGCTTATTCTTATAAAGCTCGAAAATACGCCTGGTTTCTTCTTCTAAACTGTTGGATTCTCCAATACCAGCATCAAGGTCATCAGGATTCAAATCTTCTTGCTGAGCTCCTTCAAGGGGAGCATCATACTTATTCAACCCAGTACTCCTTTATTGTGAGATATGTTTGTCCGTTCCCAAGTTACAACCTATTGTATCATCCAATCAAGAAACTTTTCTTTTACAGATAAAGTTGGATCTACATCTAAAGTTTTGATTCTACATGGACGTGAACCCTCGAGAGATGTCCATATCGCATCCATTATATCATCGTTCTTACCTTTAGGGAATGATAAAAATTCTGCCTGTGCAACCGTATCTTGACTCCTAAAAAAGAACTCACCCTTTGCAAACATTGGGACCAGTGACAGTAAACGCTCGCTCTTACGCGTACGGGGCTTAACTCCCTTCTCAAGACCAGGAATATAGATACTTTCTTCTAACATTAGCTTCTTTACTGCTGCTCTTAACGCTTCCTGATATGCAACTGTTTCTATCTTCATCTTCTTATGTTTATACTTTTTCCATAAATTGATGATTATATCAGGTTGTTCCGCTGGAGACACCTTTTTTCTATATAAATCTACAATATATTTGTTTCCATCATGGTCTATGGCAATGGTAGCCACTACAAAAAAGTCAGCCCTGGCTGATAATGAAGACGCTGGGTCCACCCCGCCATACATTTCTACTGGTTTAACCTCTTGTCCATCACCAGTTTCCTTAACAAGACAAGGTTGTCCATCTATTCTTTTGAAGTCATAGTCGTGTATTTTGATCCAACGCGGTTGAAATGGTGCATCATCAGGGGATTGAGCAATATTCATGTACTCCTGATAGAAACCATTGATGTTTCCAACAGAAGCATACTCTTCTTTTATTGCATCTATTCGACTTTTTGGGAATCTTTCGGGCCATATACTCTCATCATTGTCATCTATAATGGCAAACCATAGGGTGGTCCAAGCAGTAGAGTCCTTTGCCCAGTATAAAAAGCAGTCTTCTGAGATTACTGTACCAATCATAATGATTCTTCCATCATCAGCAAGTGAAGGGATCACCGCTTCTGTCATCCATTTCCTGTTCTTTGCCCTTGCTTCATCAGTAAAAGCATTCAATTCTGACTCAAAATCGTCAACAATTATCATAGTTGGACGCGTATCACCCTCAATGAAGCCACGAACCCTCTGACCAGTACCTACAGCAATGATTCTGGTCCCATTTGCACAAACTATGTCGGAACCAGTCCATTTTCTGGCTGTATTTGGGCCCATATCGCCAAATAATGCCTTAAATTTCTCACTATGAGC
>TARA_R100001530_G_scaffold134974_1_pt1 | contig 47825 bp, 59 predicted proteins | sample TARA_R100001530 | Tara Oceans TARA_R100001530 (sample SAMEA2622166) | marine metagenome | biome: marine biome (ENVO:00000447); feature: mesopelagic zone (ENVO:00000213) & marine oxygen minimum zone (ENVO:01000065); material: "saline water (ENVO:00002010), including plankton... | reverse complement strand
ACGGGACTGGCGGGCAAGTAACGACGCACATTACCGTGCGAAACCTGTCGTCTCTGTCCACGATTGGGCAGTGAAGACACACGGGTTGGTTCAATGGTTCATCAATCATGTTGAGCCACAGAACTGGCCTGCACATGTCAACAACTTTGTGACATGGCGTGATGGTGGCCCTCTGGTTAACACTGGAGCCATCAATGAAGCTGCGTCTCATCCCGAGACGGAACTGCTGCTGGTCAAGAGCCTTAACCAAGGGCTTGAGAAAGACTGGCGCATGATTGACTCGGCACTGGCTGATGCTGTGTCCGAGAATAACCTGCTTCGGCAGGAGCTGGAAGCTACGAAAGATGAGCTGAAGGCTGAACGTCAGGCTAACAACCTGATGGAGTACGAGCTGTCACATCGTCAAGGCAAATCGCCTGACCAAGTGCGGCTTGATTATGTCGTCAAATCCCAGACCCCTTCGATTCCTGACGACGTAGACGGTATGCTGTTCCAATACCGTATGTTCCAATCCTTCTCCCGCATGGACGGGCAAGAAGTAGCCTTTGCACGATTCGTGTACGGCGACCCTCGCCTCGGTGAGGTGATGCGTGACCATGCAGACATGCGCTGCAAGGAACGACAGTCCGCTGTCGAACACCGTAACATGGTACGCTTCCTGCGTAACCTTGGTGAGCACATCCTGAGTACCGCTCAGGCTGAGTACGAACAACAGAAGCATGACGACTATGTCAACTTCTGGACTAAGCAGTACCCTGTGTACCTGCTGCACCGCCAGCGTCGCAACATCACAGCTGTGCGTGACCCTGCCCGTGAGGCTGTAGCTTATGCTGCCATGTCTCGTAAGGCGAAGCCTGCTCTGCACAAGCCGAGTAGTATATACTACAGCACTTTGCGTCGCCGTGAGGTGAACGATGCTGTTGCTAAATCACTCATCGGGAAGGTAAAACCTGCCCGTGTGAGGTACAACAACCCCAACCTCGTCGAGCATGACACTCGTAAGTCGTGGGCTCAGCCTACCTTCAAGGGTGTGTGTTCATACGAGCAGTGGTGGAGTGAACGCCTTGATCATGTCGAGCTGGAGTACCAGAAGAAGGCTCACCCGATACGTGTCGGTGTTGTCAAGGCATACAACAAGGCTGTTGATATACTCAACACGCCTGTTGATCCTGCCACTCGGAGGAAACGCGCTCAACTCCGTGAACAAATGCGTGAGTACATGCATCAACAGGATGAGAAACGTGAACGCCGTAAGGAAGAACGCGCTGAAGCCAAGCGAATCAAGGCTGAACGTGATCACATCCGTAAGATGCAGCGTATCGCTCACTGATGTGAGTAAGTGCCTACCAAATCCCAGACCCCGCGACTCGGTGGGCACACCGAACCTTAACTTCCACTCTATCTGGTGCCAAGCGCCATAAGGATTGTTGATGGGAATTGAACCAGTCTTCTGGTTTGTAATGGCAATCATGGTGTCAGTTCTTCTGGCATCATTCCACTGATACTTGCTCGGACACACACCGAACTTTCATGCCCTATACTAGTCAGGGGCCGCTGATTGTAGTGTGTCGAGGCAGTTCAAATCAGACAGCTCCACCTGACACGTCCCGGCTTGGCAACCCGGTGCCCGCTATAGCATAGCTGCGTGTAACCCGCCTTGGTTGTGCGTGTCAGGATGCTGATTACAATTACAGTGTGCTGGTGTGGTGTCCAAGACCCCGCCAGATGTAGGTTCGAGCCCTACCACAGTGCGCTTCGGGTACTGTGATGCAGGATAGAGTCCGATGGATAGGTTGTAGGCGAGTCTTCAGTGTAGTATATACTATCAGCTGTCGTAGTGTTGATGGTCACTGTGCTATTGCTTAGCCTCCCGGTTCTGAGCCGGGTGTACGTTGGTATGAAATCCAACCAGCTGCCATCCCTCGTCGGTATTGCCTGTCACACTGATGTGTAGTACGTGGCGTTGTGGCATAGTCACCACGTTAAAAGCTTAGGACTATCCAACGCAGAGTAAACTGCTATAACAAATCCCTGCTTGGATGCAAGCAAGCCTCGCCGTGGCTACAAGTACCGGCCCTATTGCCGCAGGCCATAGCTTAATTGGATAAAGCCGGGTAACTAAACCCGAAGTATGCAGGTTCAAGTCCTGCTGGCTGGCGGCGTGAAAGCATTGCACAATGGGGTAGCTGTAGGGAAGAGAATTATAAGTGTACCACCAACTGAAGAGGAGCCAAATCATGGCTGAGTTCCGTAACATCTTAGCCGGAGGAGACCTCATCCGTCAGCGTAAAGCTGCGGGTTGGTGGTTATTCGGCGAAAAGCAGTGGCGACCGTACCGCAACCTGTCTCGTGAAGTTCGCTACCTTGAAGAGCGAATGCACGCAGCCCATGCTGCCTACAAAGCAGCTCAGGAAGATTATGTGGTTGCTCACACGAACGTGAGATGTGACATGGACTTGTTGCATATGCACAAAATGGATAACTCTGAGGTGTCGTTCGAGCTTCCGAGTGATGAGTCTATCTTGTCACGGGTTGACGGTCGTAAGTACAGTACGAATAACAACCAGAACCAGAAACAAAAAGGTTCTGGCGGTGGCAATGGAAATCAAAACAACGGCCAGAAGGGTGGCGGTGATGGTGGCAACAACAACCAGAACCAAAACCAGAAAGGTAACGGGCAACAACAGAACCAGAACCAGCAAAAAGGTAAAGGTGCTGGCGTCGTTACCGTTGGTCAGTTGCTGAATGCCAAGCTTGTTCTTCACTGATTGTGTATCCTTACTGTTCGGCTAGGTAGTAGCAGCTGGTGTGAAATCCAGTGTGCGAGCATGAGCAAACCTCAGCAGCTTAGCTGTCTGGCGAGTACGCAGTAAACAAAGCAACGCATCTAGGTGTTAACTAGGGGTGGCTGGGCATGGAGTGACCATGTGTAGATGCGGTATGTCGGAGGCCCAATGGCTTGTGAAGAGTGTGGCTGTGCACCGTGAAACGTGTATCAGTTGCATCGTCTTGCTTAGACAGTAGCGCCCAACGCCAATCTGTTGCTGTTGGGAAGCCTCGATATGGATGCGGAAACTGCGGAAATTAATTGGAGAAACACAACATACTGTGCTTACTGTGTTGCTAACATAGATGGTACTGCGTACATAACAGCTGTAGCCTATAAGGTGATACCTGTTTGCAGTGCCATCGTTGATAGCAATACCGCTATCGCCTACACAGGAGATGATCATGGCTAACATAGCCGAAACTGTGCGATGTTTGATGGGCAAGTTCTTTGATGGGCTGTTCTATATGCTCGGAGTTCTGCTCGGTCTGGTATTGATCTGTATTATGCTTGCGTTGATGGTCGGTTTGATCTATGTGTTCGTGAGCAGCAACTGTATTCAAATGCCGGGCAATGGTTTGCTGTGCTTGACATAGTAACCACACTACAGTGCATAGTATATACTACTGTGTGCTGTGTTGTGGCGACTGTAAGACCGTGGTGCCCGATTGCCACTCAGCTTTGGGCTGAGTCTGGTTCTTAGGTGTAACGGCAGACTGTCCACATAACCAAACCAACTGAAGGAGATTTGTATGGACATTCTTTTGAGTCCGCTTGTTGTCTCCTTGATTGCGTTGGTTGTCGTATTCGTAGAGCTTCTGATTCACCGCTTCAAAAAGGTTGAAGTGGCGGATGAACTAGACAGAGTAGCTAAGTTTATCTACGATCTTGATGACCCTGACGTACTCACGGAGCTTTCAATACTCACTGATGTGAGGAGACTTCTCTTACACATGGAACTCACGGAGGGCCGACAAAGATTAGGCTAAGGGTGTGGTCAGGTAGTGCTGCCTGAGCAGATCACACCCGTTAACCTCCGAGGTATCAGGCGATGTGTGTGTAACTGTTAATCTTCGTAGAGAGGTATTCCTTATGAACGATATGCCGACAATGCAAGAAGCCTTTGATGCTCTGGTATCCGTACCTGCCAGTATCGAGGTGCTGTACGAAGACATGGAAGCTGTGAATCAAAAGCACATGGCGACCATGCGTACTGAAGGCAAGACCGATGCTTATTGGGATGACGTTGCCGACGTTGCCAGTAAGTACGGCCTGTCGTTTACCCACCCGAAGTTTGCGGGTGGCCTGAAGCCGGTGGAAACACGCCCAACAGTTCATTAATTTGAACTGATCCCTACAGCTACCCCTCTTGTTTGTTGGTGGGCAGTAGTATATACTATGCTGCCTACCTAATTCAACACACTACCCTGTTTGTGCTAAAGCCTAAGCGTCCTGATTGCGCCATCAATTCAATACCACGCAAGAAGGAGTCGCTTATGACTACGAAAAAGAAAAGCATTGACGAAACATATGACGGAAACAGTGAGGCTAGTCGTGCTCACGGTGTTCGTCCAAAGGGCAGCAAGAAACCTCCGCCTAACGGCAAGGTGACTGTTGTTCACAAGCGTAAAGGGTTGGGCCTCAGTCTTCTGGACAAGGCACAGCTTATGTATATGACAGCGGCAGGTATCTTCGGTGAGTATATGATTTTCACCGAGCTGGCGGAGCCATACCGTGCTCATGCAATGTGGGCTTTCGGTATTGCAACTATCGTCTGCGCTATCCCCTGCTTCTTTCGCAAACGGGAGTAAGTAAACATGCACATCTGGGGTTTCATTACCCTGCATCCCCTGACCTTTCCTATTGCTGATCAAGTGATGGCTACGGTTGGGATTGTTGGGCGTTACTCTATAACAGTGTATGGTGCTGTGTTAAAACCAACTGTTGAGGACTACAAGTTCCTCTTCGAGCATCTCTGATGCTTGGTTCTGACGCTTAGGTAGTTGGGATTGGTGATGTGTGTCCGCTATGGACACTGCTCGGCTTTCGCTTTTAAAAATTCAGTGTCTATTGCAGACACACATCGCCGATACACAGCACATTTGTGTTGTACTTCCCCGCTCAGTAGTATATACTATTGGGTGGGGCTTTTTGTTAGGAGGTCTTATGGACTTCAACCAGTTATACACTGATCATTACGATCAGATCAAACGAACCGCTATGTCTTTCCTTCGCAACGAAGAGGATGCCTCTGATGCTGCACAAGATACATTCCTCAAGGCTTATGAATCTCTGGATTCCTACGATGGCTCTACTGCTATCACCACTTGGCTGACACAGATTTGCATGAACACCTGCCGTGATAAGCTGAGGAAAAGAAAGACAGAAGGTAAACACGTTGTCCCTATCACTCAGGGCAATGAGCACTTGCTTGATAGCAAGGAAGATAAGTCTGACCCAATGCTGCTGATGGATGCAGCTGAAGCTGAGAATAGTATATACTGTTTTTTCCTACAGATGCCTGACAATCTCCGTCAAGCACTGATGCTGAGGTACGTTGATGAACTTAGCTACAAGGATATAGCTGAGAGAATGGACAAACCTCTCAACACTGTGAAGACTTGGGTACGTCGAGGACGTGCTCAGCTAATGCAGACAATTAGCCCCCAATAAGGGGGCTATTCCTACCTGATTAATGTACTAATCGTACATCCTTCCTGTATTTCCTTCTTTCCGTTCTGGAAAATTAATTTAAAAATCTTTGAAACTTTTTGAAACTTTATTCGTATACTATATAGGGATTAAATAAAGTCGTAGACTTAGAATGATAAAAGAAATTGATAATCCCTTATTAGTATTACATAGTATATACTATGTCTTGTTTACCAGAGCTTCAGCAGCAGGTAGAGTCAGCTGCTAGTATATACTACCCACCTCCAAAGCCTACCTCAGCTTCCACCAGCTGGCGTGGGCTTTTTTTTTGTCCCTTCTAAAACTTCCCTCCTTCGCATACGTATAATTAGTACACACAGAACTTTAAGGTTATGCTATGCACTTGCCAATCTCCGTAGAAAAATCTATTGCCGATGAAGTTTTATCCCGACTCGAAGTTATCGACCCCACCTGTATCCTTGCCGGTGGTGCGCCCCGAGACTGGTGGTTAGGTCAGAGCTGCAATGACCTTGACTTCTACATCTACCACCGTGGCTCAACACCTAACCTTGAGCAAAGCTTTAAGACGCTAGGCTTTGAGGTCGAGCCTATGCGTCGTAAAGGTTACAACGTGCAGGCAAGGCTTGATCGGTTGTATGAAACCATGCCTGACCTTCGAGCTGTATATCAAACAAAGTTCCCATACAAGGGAAAGGATATTCAGATCATCGTTATGAATACCCCTACATTCCGTGGTGTTGTGGATAAGTTTGCTTGCAGCATCTCAAAGGTCTGGTACAAAGGGGGTTTAATACGCCCAACCCACGAAGCTAGTAAAGCTAAACGTTGTAAGGTTATCGAGGTAGCGCAAGGCTACTCTCCTAACTGTGCCTACGTACAGAAGATGCGTGATCGCTTTCCCGAGTATGCTTTTGAGTTCAAAGCTTTCCGAGTCCCGCCAAAGATTGATTTACTTTTCTAATCTGGAGTAGTATGTACTATGAGTAAGATCATTGGGGACACTGGATGTCCCCGTTGTATTGAGAACGGTGGAGACAGAACAGAGAACCACCTAATGATGTTCGAGGATGGTGGTGCCTACTGCAACAGGTGTGGCTACACAACCAACTGGAAAGAGCAAGAGATACCTGTCAAAGAACGGAAGGAACTCACAGATGACGAACTCAGAGAATTGCTTGACGAATTTACTAGCTGCCCGGTACGAGCTTTCGAAGATCGAGGCATCTCTGAGCAAACTGTCCAACGATTTGGCTGCCGTGTTGGCGTACACCCATCCGACAGAACTAAAATCGGAAACTATCTCCTGCCTTTCCACACTCGCGGAGATGATGGGACGTGCTCGCTCACTGGCTACAAAGTTGGAATCCCTAAAGACCAACGTAGACCAGACCTACCTAAATACTTCAACCGTGGAAGAGTAAAAGATGCCGTCCTCTTCGGAGAAGAACTCCTGCCCAACCAACCATTTAAAAAACTCTTTATCACCGAATCTCCGATGGATGCACTTGCCCTCTATGAAGCTATCAAAGCCTCGAACAAGGGTACGAAGTGGGCTGATCTTGAGCCTAATGTTGTTGCTCTCCCTCACGGTACTCGTTCCGCTGTTGATTCTATAAACCGTTCAGCTAAGAAGTTAAAGCTGGCGGAAGAAATCATCCTTGTGTTTGACAACGACAAAGCAGGACATGAAGCTGTTGAGAAAGTAAAGGCACTGATACCTACAGTCAAGGCTGTTCAGTTGCCAATGAAAGATTGCAACGACATGCTACTTGCAGGTAAAGGCAAAGAGCTGGCCAAGCTTGCCATGTGGGGAGCCGAGGCAGTCAAGGTTGATGGTGTTGTTGACATCTCCGAGATCGAAGACGACATTGTTAAGAAGCCTGTGTGGGGTAGCCCATACCCTTGGCCTACTTTGACTCAGCTTACCTATGGTATCCGTAACGAGGTGATTGGTTTCGCTGGTGGTGTTGGCTGTGGTAAGACAGCCTTCCGTGACCAGATGATTGCCAACGATCTGCTTGACGAGAAACAAACCATTGGACTCTTCCCGCTTGAAGAGACAGCAGGCCGAGCTGGTAAGGCTATCATCGGTAAGATGAAACACCTGCTGTTGCATAAACCTGATGTTGAGTACGACGAAGAAGAGATCAGGAACGAAGTTAAGAAACACGCAGGTAAACTGAAACTCTACAATCACAAGGGCGTAAAAGATTGGGAGGATATTAAGAAAGCTATTCGACACATGGTAGTAGTCGAGGGTTGTACTAAGATATACTTCGACAACATGACTGCACTGGTAGCCCACCTTAATTCCTCAGAAGCTAACGACATGCTGAACACAATCATGTCTGATGTTTCATCCATGACGCATGAGCTTGGATTTGCTTTCATTTACTTCGCACACCTTAACCCTCCCAAGACTGGCCCATCTCACGAGCGTGGCGGTAAGGTACTTGAGTCTCAGCTGACGGGCTCTCGTGCCATGATCAAGTGGTCTAACTATATCATCGGCCTTGAACGTAACAAAGACCCTGACCTGCCTGACTACGAGCGTAACACTACTACTGTGGTGCTGCTCAAAGACAGGGAGTTCGGTAACGTAGGAAAGTTCCGTGTCTTTTACAACACAGAGACCGGAGATTTAGTGGAGATGTTCCAATGAGTGATATAATGATAGACTCTTTCTTCTGGATGCAGTTCGTCATGACCTTTATTCAGCTTGCTATGGCTCTCAGTCTTGCTGATATATCAGATTCTTTAAGAAAAATAAGGTAGTATATACTATGAACATGATTAATCTTGAGCAGCTTAAAGACATACGTGAGGGCAGCAAGCTGTCTGAGGAACGCTACAGCAGGGATAGAGACATGTATCTGCGTGGTCGTAGGGGGAAACCTGAAAGCCACGGAGAGCCGCTCTCAGAGCGCGACAGAGGGTGTTACGATATGGGCTACGCTGCTCGAAACTTATCGTAACCTGCTGCGTATAATCTTACACACCAACTGATAAGGTATTTAATCATGGCTTTGTCCACCAAGTTCGCCGATCAAGGTACAGTCGTAAGTGTCATCTCTTTTGACGACGAGACTATTAAAGATCAACTCAAGCCTGCGGTATACTCTGTAGGTTTTAACATGATGACAGGATATTACCTGAACAAGGTAGGAGATAAGCTTAATACTCCTAACAAAGTCTATGGCCGTGTTGGTCAGCGGGTAGAAAAGATTATGACCAGCTACAACGCAGCCACCTCTTCCTTTGGTGTGCTTATGAGCGGGGATAAAGGGTCTGGTAAGACCATGACCAGCTCTATGGTAGCTAACCGTGCCATTGAAGAGCTTAACCTGCCTGTCATCTTGGTAGAAGACAGCTTCGACCCCAGCAGCCTTGCCTCATTCATCCAAAAGATTGGAGAGTGTGTACTGTTCTTTGACGAGTTCGGTAAACGCTTCAACGATAAGCAAGGGGAGCAAGGTGAGCTGCTCAGCTTGATGGATGGCACAGGTTCTTGCAAGCGTCTGGTTATGCTGACAGAGAACGAGCGATCAGACATCAACAGATACATGCTTAACCGTCCGGGTCGTCTGCATTACCACTTCCAGTATGGTAAGCTTGATCTTGACACCATCGAAGAGTTTTGTAAAGAACATGAACTGGAAGAAGAAGTAATCCAGAAAATCCATCTTCGTTGTGAGATGTCTCGTGAGTTCAGCTTTGACGTACTGCAAGCTTTGGTTAAAGAGTATAAGCTGTACGGTGGTGACATTGACGAGTTGGCAAAGGACTTGAACATCGAAGCGACCTATCTCCCACAATCCCCGACAATGCTGGTGTTGTCTGTTCTTGACCAAGAGAAAGGAGAAGAGGTTGCCTTCCACGAAATTAAGCAGGACTTTCCGACAGCAAGGTCTAATGTCCGTGTCCCTCTGGACAAGGGAGAGGAAGACAAAAATAAGCTGGACGAAGGCGAAGATTTTGACCCGATGTACGACTGCGATACTCTGTTCTTTAGTATGAAGAGCTTGGTGCACAAAGAAGGCGACATCTATACCTTCAGCACATCCCACGGTTCAACTAAATATCTGGTCAAGGTGTTGAAAGAAACTTCTAAGGCCGGTGGCTACGGAGTCTTTTAATCTACAACCCTGCCACCGAAAGGTGGTGGGGTATTTTTCGTTGGAGGTAGTATGAACTACTATGGTAAAGATCATCTACACAAACCAAAGAAAGGTAAGGGGAGTTACATGCGACAAACAATAGAGATTGCTCTTGAAGAGTTCGACTCTTTAAAAGAAAGTGAGATGCGTCTTCTCGCTCTTGAGAACGCAGGTGTTGATAACTGGTCAGGGTATGATTACGCCGTAGAGATTCTCCAAGAGATGAAAGAGGAAGAAGAAAGATGCCGTGTAAATACAACGACTGTGGATGGTGCTACGCCCCAGCAGGACTCATCACAACAGACAGAAATGGACAGTGCAACCTCATGTCCGCCTGTCCTCAAGCCTTCGACGAGCAAGGACGAGAAGCCGTCGAGCACATCTACAGCAACAGACCAGCAGACATCTGGCCTGAGCCCAACCTCCCACCAGTAAACCTGAACAACTCTATATCCGCTGACAACTTCTACCCTGATGATGAAGTTCCACCTAACGAAGAGGATGAATGGTGATGAGCCCAATCATACGAATAGCTGATACCGAGAGTGATGGGTTTGTTGAGGAAGCTACCCGTTGTTGGTGTATTAGTAGTATAGACTATGAGGATGCTGACGATGCGGTGGTTCATTTTGGCCCTGATGATATTGACAGAGCGTTGGTTCATCTACATGGTGCAGACGTTCTTGTTGGTCATAATTGGATTAATCACGACCTGCCACTTCTGAAGAAGCTGTATGGTTGGGAGCCGCTGTCACATCAGGTGATCGTGGACACTGTGATCTTCTCTCGTATGTTGTATCCCAAGAGACCTAAGCCTGTTGGTTACACAGGTAATGCCACTCACTCTGTTGAGGCATGGGGTTATCGACTAGGCAGAGGTAAGCCAGATCACAGCGATTGGACGCAGTACACAGACGAGATGCGTGTCCGTTGTAACGAGGATGCAATCATTAACCGTCTGATCTTATGGGAGTTAGAACGTGAAGCTGAAGAACAGAAGATGTTTTACCACCAAGCTACAACCCAACGACGCCCTCAAACTGGAGATGAAAGTCGCTCAGATATGCAGGGAGATGGGGCAGAACGGGTTTCCGCTTGATGTAGAAGAGACGAACAAACAAATCTCTCAGCTTCAAGAGCGTATTGATTGGGTAGATGCAGCGGTACTCCCCTTCATTCCACCTAAGCCTAAGCAGAAAGGGGTTGACGTCACCAAAGTATTTAAGATGAATGGTGACTACACCAAGGCAGTCATTGACTGGTTCGGTGATGATGTTGATATGGTTGAAGGTGCCTTCTGTCGTGTTGAATGGGAACCTATTAACCTCGGCTCCCCTGTTCAGGTGAACAAATGGTTACTTGCAAATGGATGGCAACCAACTGAATGGAACTATAAAAAGGATAAACGAGGTAAGGAAATCAAGGATAGCTTCGGTAACAAGATTAAGACAGGCCCGAAGCTCACAGATGACAGCCTTGAACAACTTGAGGAACTCGGCGTTGCAGGCAGGCTCATCGCCTACCGTCGTAAGTGCGCCCACAAACGTAGTCAACTCCAAGGATTCCTCCGTAACCTCCGCCCGGACGGTACAGTACCCTCGATGGTTAACACTTTGGGTGCAGCCACGAGGCGAATGACTCACAGTATCATAGCTAACGTACCTACCCCTGATAAGGAAGGCCAGTTCTGGAAACCAATGCGTAAGGTTTTCTATGGCGGCCATCCTGATTGGGTTGTCGTTGGTTGTGATGCCTCTCAGATTCAGATACGAGGGCTGGTGCACTATGCAGCGGTTGTTGCCAAGGATTACTCAGGCATCGAAGCCATCAAGAAAGCTGACAGAGGGGAGGCTAAGGACTTTCATCAGGTTAATGGAGACCTCGCAGGAGTCACAAGGAAGGAATCAAAGGGTATCTTTTATGGATACCTCTTTGGGGCAGGAATACCTAAGACTGCTTCTCAGCTCAAGAAGAGTGTACGTGAGACCACGGCAATCAGGAAAAAGTTTGATCGAGTGGTGCCTTATGTATCCAAGATTGTTGACCATATCACAGCCTTTTATCGGCAACATGGTTTCATTACTGGACTAGATGGCACACGTATCTACGCAGAGTCGGAACACATGCTGTTGGTGTACCTACTGCAAAACTTTGAAGCGGTCTTTATGAAGGTAGCTTTGTGCTACACCTATGACCGTATCAAACGGGAAGGGTTACGTGCAAAGTTTGCCACCATGCAGCATGATGAGTTCCAGTTCACTGCCCACAAGGACGATGCGCCTCGTGTAGCTGAGATACTTGAGCAGTCTATGAAAGACGCAGGTGTATTCGTTGGCAGCTTGTGCCCCATCTTAGGTGAAGCACAGATCGGACAAAGCTGGTACGACACACATTAATCGTATGCTTATTGAAACTAAATAGCATACAGATCGTATAATATATACAGGATGAGAAAGGTAAGGAGATGCTAAATGCTTAGAGCCCACGGTAGTTTCCTTCCTTTCGACACAATAATAGGAAGGAAGATAATAATGGCCTTTAACGTCAATGATAAACCCAAAATGCCTGAGCAAGATGCACCAGAAGAAGGGATTTATCCCGCACGACTGGTACGCATCATCGAAGAAGGCGACCAAGAGGATAAGTACGGCGTCAAGAGCCGCGTAGTCTTTGCCTTCACTGTCCCGTCTCTGACTATGGAGCTGGATGGCGAGAAAAAACAACGCATGTTTATGACGTTTCCGCTTAACAAGACCTCTAACCCCGACAGCACTGTAGCCAAGTACGTCAAAGCACTCGGCGGTGCCACTTGGGAGGACATCATCGGCAAGCCTTGCATGATTGAGATCAGCCACCGCACTAAAGATGGCATCACTCGTGCAAACATTACCAACGTAGTCAAACCGATGAATGGTATGGAAGTCGCAGCACCTGATTGCGATGTATATATCTTCGACTACGACGCCCCGAACAAGGAAGTGTTCGATAAGCTGTCCGAGTACCGTCAAGATCGTATCAAGAATGCGGTCAACTACAACGGTTCTAAGGTACAGCAAATGTTAGAAGGCACTACCCCTCAGCAGTACGCACAAGATGCTGTTGCTGATAGCATCATGGATGATGACATCCCCTTCTAACTAGCAATCCTGTGCACAGGCGGAGATGCTGGTCTTCGACAACAACACCAGCATTTTTCCATTCCATAGAGGACAGAACAATGGCATACGTTTCAAAGCAAGCATTGGTTGGTAAGAAGTTCCGCGTAAAGGTCGGTTGCCGTCCTGAATTTGACAAAGGCGAGATCGTAGAGGTCACCCGTATCGACAACGATGGAGACATTGTTGTTCAAGGCGAAAGAGATTTCCGTTATGTTCGTACGATAAATATTTTTAATCGTGAGTACGAGCCGTACCATGATGAACTGGAGAACAAGTGGATTGTTTGGAACGAGAACGGTTCCTTGACAGCAACCTCGGAAGAGGCAGCCAAAGCAAAGGCTGAAGAGTTGCTGAACGATGGCTACAATGGCCCGATCTATATCGCAAAGGCCATGAAGAAAGCCGAAATCAACCGAGTTGTATGGACTGACTAACATGGCAATCGTCATCGCAGCTACCTATACAGTCATCGCAGTGGTAGGCATTGTTGGCCTGCTGCTGCACACCCTCGAAAAAGCTGGAGTCTAACATGACCGATACTATGACAGTCAGCGCACTGATTGCTGAACTCCGAATGATCACCGAAAACGCACCGCTCTACAAAGTACGTGCCTTTGACAAAGACGGCAATCGTCTGGTTTCCTTCCGTGTCAACGGTGAGCGTATTGATCTCACCGAAGAGACGTATGCTGATGCTGAAGACGTTGATGCTCGTCTGGTTCCCAAGATCATTGAGCGCAACAAGTACGCCAGCCGTATCGTAACTCGTCTGGAAGCGTACCATGAACGTCAAGATGGCACTACCCTTGATGTTGCCTCTATGGAACTGAAGGTAACACCTCCGACAAGCTACACCCAAACTGAAAAGGGCGAGTGGAAGCCAGAGTAATACAGGTGATTTATGAAACTCTACGAGGAAGTTGATAAGCGTTTCCTGACCATGTCCCCTCACGAGGGTGGTTCTATCTCTTGGGATGTGGCAGCCCACCAATCAAGGAAGAATGGTAAAACTAATATCGACGCAGGTATCGACATTACGGATTGCAGTCGAAAGATTGGGCTTGAGTTCTACTGCTCAACACCTGCTCGATTCAAGCAGCGTGTGGCCAAGCTGGAAAACCTTATCAACTCTCTTCAAGAGTTTCATTTCGCACTGCACGAAGCACGGATGCAAAACGTGCAGGCAATTCTAAAATACCGACGGGAGAATAAAGGTGAGAGGTTCAAAAGCAAAGAAGCTGAGATGGATAGCGGAGAGTGACACAGGTTTGTACCGAAAGGATGAAGTAGTCTATACTACTGATCATACCGGCGCTCGAATCCTTGGTGACTGCTTCCGTTACGCTTACCAGTTCTACAAGAAGCTGGCTAAACGAGGGGTTATCTGATGTTAGCTTTGGTGGATGCGGACATCTTGCCGTATGAGTTTGGTGGGATGGTTCAGCTGGAAGAACCTGATCAGCCTCTGGCTTGGGAGATAGTACGTACTATGGTAGACGACAGGATCAAACAAATCCTCGAAGCCACCTCAGCTACCAGTCACAAGCTGTACCTTACAGACTCTTCTTCCAACTTTCGTATGGAGCTGGCTACGATTAAGCCTTACAAGGGTCATCGTAACCAAGAGAAGCCCTACCATTGGAACGCAATCCGACAACACCTGATTGATAATTGGGATGCCGAGGTACAGTACGGCATCGAAGCTGATGATCGGTTGGGTATTGAGCAGTGCCTTGAAGCTTTCAAACGCGGGATAGGCGGAGACGAAGTGCCATATGCAGGCACAGTTATCTGTTCACGTGACAAAGACCTTAACATGATACCGGGATGGCACTATGTCTGGCCAGCAGGAAAACAAAAAGAACAACTCTGGTTCCAAGATGAGCTGTCTGGTATCCGATCTTTTTATAGGCAGCTTCTTACTGGTGATCCAACCGATAATATTCTTGGTCTCTATGGTGTGGGAGCTTCAAGTCAGCTTGTCAAACGCTTGGAAAGTTTTGACCAAGAGCAACTGATGTTCGAGCATATACTGAAGGCTTACCAAGACAGGTTTGGTACGTATGCCACACAGTTCATGTGGGAGAATGCTGCTCTGTTATGGATTAAAAGGGAAGAAGCAACACAAGTCTGGTCAGCAGAAGAAGAAATCTACAACAGGTTGGATAGTTTGTTAGCGAGGTTAGCTGATGAATAACGATTACCGTTATGTTGGTTGTGTTGGCGGTAGTTGCCCTAAGCAAGAGCACTGTGCTCGATTTGTCGAGAGAGATGAACGCCCTCAACAGTACAGGAGTGCACCATTTAACCAGTACGAGGGCGGAGTAACACAGTGTAACTACTATGAGCCGGCGAAAGAAGAAGAGTAAGGAGTTTTTACAATGAATTGTATTATTCAAAGTTTGCTGTCTTTGTTCTCCAACGAAGATTTGCAAGAGCAACTTCGTAGAAGAGAAAGCTTAGGTGGTGAGAAAAAGAAAAAGTAAGACTAAGGTTCCTGTCGGGTACGACTCCAAGTTAGAGTGCGATCTGCACAAGAACGAGTTAAAAAATTTAACATATCATCCCGAAGAGAAAATTTCTTATGTCACAAAACACACGTATGAGCCTGATTTCTTGGCTGAAATCCCTGTTCAGCAAGGACAAAACAAAACAGTCCTCATCGAAGTCAAAGGCCGCTTCCGCGAAAGGAAAGAAGCCAGCAAGTACATCTCGATCCGCGAAAGCTTCGCGCAAGACGAAGAAAAAGAGCTGATCTTTCTGTTCCAAGACGCAGATAAACCTATGCCTTTTGCTCAGCGCCGCAAGGATGGCACCAAGCAGACACACGGAGAGTGGGCAGCAAAGAATGGCTTTAGGTTTTACTGTTTGAAGAAGGGGTTGCCAAAGAAATGGCTGCAAGAACTGAAATAAAAACAAAGACCTTCTTCCAGATTCCTCCAGATATTGATAGTGCCTTTAATTGGGAGCCTGATCGTGTAGTATTCATGGATCAAGGCTTTGACCTGAACCACATCAAACATATCTCAACAGTGTACGAAGAAGGGCCAATGCAATATGTCTTCTTCGTATACCTTGGGTACTCTGATGAGCTGAGACTTCGGTTTGAGTTCAGGCGTAAGGGCGATGCTCTTATGGCACAAAGGGAATTGACAAGAGCTTGGACAAGAACAGGTGAGTTCGCACCACAGGCTGAAGAAGGCCAAGATCCTAACTAAAGGAAGACCGAATGTTTAACAGTGAAGAATTTATTAATAACTTCGTTGAAGCAGCTAAGGCTAACGACGAAGCTAAGATGGCTGAGATGGCCAAGTCTATTGCAGATGAGAACCTTGAGTTCCGACTGAACCTGCTGTCTGATCTTGTTGATGCTCTGCGTGATTCGCAAGCCAACGAGGTAATTGAAGCAGGACTGTCTGCCCGCCTGCAATTGATGAAGCTGGCCAAGGAAGCCGCTGAATCACAGCAAGGTGATAACCAAAATTCCGCTGTCGAAGAAGCCAAGGAAGACACCAAGGCTGAGGAAGCTACACAGGATGTGGCTGCTGAAGACAGTGCCGAGGAAGCTAAGACCGAAGAGTCCGAAGCTTCTGAGGAAGGCGAAGCTCCCGCCAAAGAAGAGGAAGCGGAGAAGTCCGAAGAGAAGTAACTTTCTTGTAGGCAAAGAAAAGCCCCAACTGGATCACTCCGGCTGGGGCTTTTTTTTATTTGCTACGGTTTGAAATCTGTTTCCGCTTAGCAACTTTTTTCTTTTTATCTTTTTGAAGCATTGACTTCATTTGCTTAGAAGTGGCCTCGCCTGTAGCTTTCTTCATGTAAGATTTAGCTCGTTCTTTCTTCTGAGATTTCAACACAGATTCAGAACCTTTCCAAGCTTTCTTTCTGGCTGCCTCGTTTTTCGGAGACATAGATTTGATCTTGCCTTCAACTTTTTCTTTTAACGCTTTCATTTTACATCCTTCCATTGCCTATTCTATTGCCAAAGTATAGCCCCATCATTATAGCAAACATGTCAGTATGCCATTGGGTTATAACGATCCCTTTAAATTCTTTCCAAACTGTTATCGTGCTGTCAGCGGTGAAAGGCCAGAAGCCTTTGTCCAACACCTCATAACCAAAGTAAACAGACGGATACATCTGCCCAGCTACTATGTCTATCGGGTACATCCACTGGTACCATAGAATAGATAAGTAAGGAACAGCAATCACAAAGATAGTTAGCATCACTGCTATGAACCTTCGAGTAAACTGAAATCCTCTGTTCTCATACTCCCTAGCATCTTTGGTAACAGTTGCTTCAGCGTTAAGAGCTTTGAGTTTAGCTTCTTCTAAAGCTCTGTTATTCTCCATCTTGACAGCAATCAGCTTGAAGATGATGGTAGCAATGGTCGAGATAGCTGTGATAACAACTCCAGAGGTAAGCATCACACACCCCCAAGAAGTCTGGCCAAGATAGTAGGTGCCCCACCTAAGTCAGCAAGGATAAGCACAATAAGAATTGTCATTCTTGTTTTGAGTTGATCCACTTCAGTATCCACCTTGGAAAGCTTCTCGTTAAGAGAGTCTCGCCACGAAGTAAAGTCGGTCTTTAGTAAGTTTAGTGATTCGGTCAGAGTTTTTATTTGGAAGTTCGTCTGTAATTCTAGCTCTCTCAGGCGTAATTCATCTTCCACTCTTCGGCCCCTTATTACTGCAACGGGTTCATCTTGTCCAACCTCAGAAGATTCCGTAGATCGGGTCTCTCGTACCATCTCCCGCCTCCTCTGTTGTGTCAGCGAATACTGGCTCTTCAGTCTCTGTTGTACCTACCGCCCTGTTGATCAGGTTAAGCTCAGCGTCTGTAAACTCAGAGTCTGGTCGTGCTCCACCTACCACATCGTTAGTAGGAGCAGCCACAGCAGCTTCAATCAGCTTGTTTTCTGCCTCTGTAAACCCACGAGCAGCAGCTTCTTCTTCAGATTCTGTCGGTTGTACCTCAGTATCCTCTGTAAGTGGTGCTGAGACCTCCTGAGAACGTGCCTGCGAGGCTTTCGTGATCTCTTGGAACATTGCCATGAACTGATCTGTAAAGCCTTCAGGAAGGTTAGGGGCCTGCTCTCGTACAGGCGCTGGTCTGTGGTGCTGAGCAGGTGTTACATTGCCTTTATAGTCAGCGTAGGTACCTTCTTTGAAGCTTGTCTTGAATGTTTCAAGCATACTGTCCGTCTGTTGTCCAGCGATACCGTCAACATCTGCACCAACAAGGTACTGTAACTCTTTAATACGGCGAGAATGCAGCTCATTATCCGGGGAACTGTAGAAATTCCTAAGATTGTCAGCTACTTTATCCCATTCGTTGTTGGCTACCTGTTCTCCGAAGTTATAATCCTTCAAAGCAGCTGGCCCATGATTATATTCCACAGATAAGACAACAGTTTGCTGCCTATCTGTAAGATCAGACCAGTCCATACCTTTGGTGTTGTTCTTATTGAACCAGTTTTTAACAAACTTCAAGTGAGATTGTTTAACTGCGTTGTCCAACTCCCGAACTTCGGCATCTTCAAGCACCAATTCCCCTGCATCTTGCAAGGCTTGGACAGCATCCTGCTTCTTCTTGCCAAGATAAGGTTCCAACTTCTTGATCAGAGCCTTGGATACGCCCATCTGTTCCAGCTTCTTAGCAGTCTGAGCGCCTAGATCGACACCAGTACCGACAGTGACACCAGAACTTTGGATAGGTTTTCCATCCTTCATCGGGATGTAGGCTCTGTTTACCGCAGAGCCCTCCACTTCTCCTAAAAAATTCCAATTAACGGCCATTACATAGCCTCCTTACCTTCCAATCTCCGACGACGAATCTCGTCATACAGCTCATCGAACGGTTTAGTGAACTCTTCTGGAGCTTTCTTCTGCATTTCGGCGTAAGCTTTACGTGCATTGTTCTCAGAACCTGATACTGTGTACCGAATGAAGTCATCCTGATCTGCAATAACAGTCAGTTGCTCTCCACGTTTAACAGCATCTGTCACTTTAAGACGGAACTGCTCTTTGTTTTCACCAAGAGACTGACCCCAATTGTTGTCGAAGGCCCGGTTGAACTGGTTGATCTTAGCTGCCATACCTCTGAGCTGTTCCAACTTACCTTGAGGCAAGGATAATGGGCGAAGAGAAGTTACTTCAATGTCACCCTTCTCGTTGATAGACAGCTGGATAGCAGGCTCACCGAAACGGTTAACATCTTTGCTAAGCTGTGAAACTTGACGGCTGAGATCAGTGGCCATAGGCACAACCTCTTCGTCGTATACACGCTTAACATTCGTGATGTTATCAACTGAGGTATTGCGAGGCGGCTTGTTGGTTACGATAGACACAGCTGTGTACTTCATACCTTCTTGAACAAGCTTGTCAAATACCTTAGTTTTCTGCTCAGGGCTGTCTGTGTTGTCGTGCATGTCCTGTCCTACAGGGCCAGCCACTTCCCGATCCTGTTCATCAAGAGGCTGCTCTGACAGCATCTTACCTGCGGTGGTTTGCAGACGTGCACTAACCTCATCCGGCCCCATACCTTGAAGCTCAGTCAGACGCTTCAGGATAGGGAAACGCTCCAGCAATTGACGGCGCTGTGTTTCGTTTTTAAGAGGTGAGATGTAACTGAAGTAGGCACTAACCGCTTCTTGTCCGCCAGCTTCATTGATCATCTTAACGTCGTTCAGAGTTTGATCTGTAAACAGAGTACGCTCGTTGGCATTACGATCTAGGATAATCTTATTCAGCTTGTCGTAATCAACAGACTCCATGATAGTTTGATAAGTTTCATAACGATCATTGATTACTTGCTGTGCTGCCGAGAAAGCTGCGGAGGTTTGATCACCCTTCCACTTATCTGTAAGCTCTTGCATCTCCATAGACTTAGCATCAGCAAGAGCTTGGGTGTAAACCTCCGGCTTAACAGCGCCTTCTTCCATAAAGATTTTGTTTAGGTTCCCAAGCACACCAGTGAATGCAGTCTTAGCATTCTCTCGGTTGAATCGAGTGAAGGCTTCCTTGGAGTCAATCACACCTTGCTCAAGCTCAAGCTCTGCAATCTCTTTGTTACGCTTAGAAGTCTCAAGTGCCCACATCTGACGGTAAATCTTTTCAGCTGGGATACCAGTCAGAGAGGCTTCTTCCTGAGCAAACTGGCGCATCTCAAGAATCTTCTTGCTTTGTCCCGCTGCTTGTTGGGAGGCCAGTGAAGCTTCGGTAGGCAGTGCTGCAAAGTATTGACGAGCACCTTCTGACTCAATATTAAAACCAAGCACACCAGAGGCAGCCTTACGAATGCGATCTGCAAACATAGGCTGCTCTGCAATACGTGTGCGAAGTCGAGCTGAAGCCAGAAGCCGTGCCTTCTCTTGAGTCATAGCTCCTGACTGTACGCCTACGGCAAGCATATCCCATGACTTCTGATCAAGGTTAACACCTTCAGGAACAGCGTCACCAGCAGTGAACTCACCCTTCTCAGCAACAGCACGAGCATTTTCAAGGTTCTGGATTTCTTCCTGAACCAGAGACTGTGCACGGTTCTTGCCGTAGATGTCAGCCGCTGTGTCTACAAGCTGAGCAGTTTGAGTTACAGCGTTGTTGATCGCCTCCCCAGCTGTAGGGCTGCGATCAATAACAGGACTGAACTGGCCAGCTGTGCCTTGAATAGGTGTCAGAGCATCGGCTTGTATAAAATTTGCCATTCTTATTATTCCTCGGTTGTGATACCAGTTCTGATTGCTTTAGAGCCCAGCAGTGTCTGCTGAATAATGCTCAAATCATTGACCGTATCAGACTTCATGTTCTCTACGTATCGGTTGATAGCCATATCTCTACGGCTTGGCGCTGTCATCTGACGTTGCAAGTATTCTTGTGTTTCCATCTGCTCATCAGGGTCAAGCAAACCAAACAGCAGTGACATATCCCGCTGATGATCTTCCCATGCCGCCTCACTGAAGTCCCCATTAGGGTACTTAGCAGCAAAGTCATTCATAACTTTAAGCAGATCGCCTTGAACCTTGCGTTTAAACTGCTCAACATAACGGGTACGTTCTTCAAGATCGTAGGTCTCAACAACTTTTGTAGGTTGGAAACCTAAAGCTTGGAAGATTGCCTCTGCATCAGAGAACCCTGTAGCTACAACTCGACCTGATCTGTCGAAGGATGCATCCAGCCTGTCCATAAGGATAGCTTTCTGCGCATTGTTATAGCTGGAGAACATACTAAAAACAGGAGAAGTAGCAAGCTTGCCGATGTCTGCCCAATCAATATCGCTGGCGGTATGAGCTGACACAGCCCTCAACCTGCGAGAGAAATCATCAAAGAACCTTTGACCTGTAGAGCCGAATGGGCCAAGCATCTTCTCTGCAAAGCTACTCTCTTGCAAGAACCAGTTGTCTACAAAGTCAGATACGCCTCGCATCAAAGAACCACGACTTGAAAGCTCAACGTCTGCACCAAACATATGCAGTGCAGTGACACCCCAAAACCCATCGTTGATTGCTTTAACAATTGTTGGGTTGTTGTCGATGTCTTCTTGAGTCATGCCGAATACTTCTTTGGCAACCATACCACCAAGACCTGCAAGTGGTACACCAGCTGCACCGTACAGCATAAGCTGACCAAACAACAGACGGCCTCTCTCGAACTTGTCGAAGTTCTGATTAAGACCTGTGGCAGTTTCAACAAACTTAGTTGTTACCTGCAAGAACTGTGTAGGCAAAGAGAACACACCCTTCTGCCACACAGCTCGGTTAGCTTTGGACATGTTCAACAAGATGTTGTTGGCATCGTCAAGAATAGTTTTTAAATCTTCGTCAGGGATTCTGTCGAAGGTGTTGATCTTGTTCTTTTCTTTCCAACGCTCAACAGCTGTGGTGAAAGCCATTCTACGGGAAGCGAGTTCACCTGTCCGATAGAAGAGCAGACCTGCGTTTGCTGTTCTACGAATTGCATCCATAGTCATACCGTAGCCTTTAGCCGCAGCAGCGTGGTCAGCAGTTTGGAGAACAGAGTCTTGGAAACCTGTGCGAACCCAGCCATCGTGGATAGCTGCAAGTTCTTCTTTCCTAATGTTTGCTGCCTTAGCTGCCATACCCAGCACTTTACTATCCGCTGCTTTGTTAGGCAGGAAGGACAGGGCTGTGGTATTAGCAATAGTTCGGGTTAGGTACTTACCAAAGCCAAGCGATACAGCTACTGACATACCCTGAGCCTGTACCCACAAGTGAGCTGGGTTAAAGAAACCAAGTAACGTGTGGAATGCAGAAGCTCGCGCTGTTGCAATCGGGTCGATATCTTTAAAGTTGCCAAGGATACGAGCCATCTTCTTGTAGTCATGCTCGGCCGCCCAATCGTAGAAACCTCTCATCATATTAGAGAAGAACTGTTCCTCGGGAGTTGGGAAGCTTTGCCAGTCACGAATCTGGTCGAACACTCGGTTCAAGAAACGTACCTCAGGGCTAGACTCAGAAGTCTTAGGCAGTCGCTCGAATTTGGTGATACGAGTTTCTATGCCTTTATCTCGGAAGATTTGGTTAGCAGTGTTAATCCACCGCTGCTCCATGCCTAGCCGCCACTGGTTGATAGAGGCATATCGAGAGACGTTTCCAATATTACGCATCAGAGCATCAAAGCTGTTTACACGGTTAGCACGGGTACCTTCCAAACCGAATAGAATCTCATCACCAGCACGAGCGCCTGTGTACAGACCGCCTCCACCAGAGTGAGAAGCCTCACCAGAAGCTGCGGCTAATACCTCTTCTTCTCGATCTGACAGACGAACGTAACGATCAGCAGCTTCTTTCTCAAGACGTGCTTTGAGTGTTTCGATCTCAACGGGAGACATCATATCAGTAGCTGTCTCGCCAAGTTTCTCAGTTACGTAAGCTTCACGCAGTTGTGCACGATAGGCATCAGCGTCTTTCTTGTTATCAAAGAATCGAAGTGTGCTCTTCTGGAAGTATTCCTTGTCGCCATCAACTGTGATCTTGTTACGCTCTTTAACGAAGTAAGCAGCATCTTCATACAGTCGAGGTACATAACCTTTCTTCCGATGAAGAACCTGAGCAGGTAGATCCCCTATCTCATCAGCACTTACCAGAGCATACCGGAACATTCCACGCTCACCGCCAATGTCATAAGGATCGTCCATGCGGACAAGAACTTTGTTGTCTGCGTAGTAATCGCTGATGATGTCGGCTTTAGCAATGCTCAGATCGAGGATACGATCTTCAGAAGCATCGTAAATCTGTTTGATGGACTTATCGTTGATAGCTGCACGAGCTGTAAGAGCATTCTCGTAGTGTTTACCTAAAGCATTCTCTCCACTTCTGGAGAAGTTGATGTTACGGTATCCTAAAGTGTCCAGCTCTTTACGTTTCTCAGCGTTCCTAATGTGCCACAAGTTATTATATAACCTGTTGACACGATAGTAAGCACTGATCTCTTTCTCAGTAAGACCATAGTTTTGACGAAGAGTCTCTACGTTAAACACAGTGCCACGAGAACCATCAGCATTCTTAAACTCGTCTCCTTCTCTCAGCACATGGTCAACCTTGGCAAGACTTGCTTTAGTCTTAGGTGTTGGGATAAGTCCGATAGGTTGAAGAGCTTTACGGGTAAGCTGGGTAAGCTGGTTATTAATACGTGAGGTCAGGTAGTCTGTACGCTCAGCTGTCTTAACATCTTCACGCAACATGCCCCGAGCAAAAGCTGTAGGGCTGCCAATATACTCACGGATAAGACCCATAGTTGACTGTTCAAAGTTGCCTGCGTTGTCAAGATCGAGCTTGAGTTCGTAGGTTTGATCAGTCAGGTTTCCATCCTCATCAATGACTTGATACTCGAACGTGGTGCTGTTCTCAGTCTTCTCTTTGATTCGGATGTTCTCAGCTTTTTCTTTCTGGAACTTCTGCTTAGCAGCTTCTTCAAGTTGCAGACGATACTTGTTACTTACAGCCTGCTCTCGGAGAAAGCCTTGACCTGTGATAATATTCTGAGCAACTTCATCAGACTCTTCAAAGAACCTGCGAAGACCGTCGTTAACTGCGGTAGACAAACCACCTTGACGTTCAATCACCTCAATAGAAGTATCGAAAGGCAGGGCGTTAGCAACTGCGGATGTCTCATCCATACCCATTGCATCCCTGATCTCAGGATCAATCAGAGAGCCTATAGAAGCCTCTTCAGCAGCTTTATAGTTCTTCAGGTCATGCAGTGTCTTGATTGTATTAGCACCTTTAGCAGCGCCCCTCAGAGCCCATGTAAAGGTTAGGCCAACACCTGCCGCATCCAAGATGTCGAAGATAACTTCTTCTCCGCCGAAGCGATCAAAGTCTTCATCACCGCCAGCAGTCATGAAACTGGTAAGAATATTAACAGCGTCAACATTTCCTACCTTATCTTCCAGCTCAGCTTTCAGAGCAGGAAGGATACGTTCTTGCTCTTCAGGGCTCTTGTTTCGGAAAGCTCGAATAGCTGCACGTACCTCATCCTTGGCTCCGAAGTATTCGCCAGTAAGCTTTACACCACGAGCAGACTCAAGGAAAGGCAGGGTGAATTGCTTAGCAACTTCCATAACCTTCTCACCTGTGCCTACCTCGGCTTGCCACTCGTTGAGCATCTTCTGCATACGAGTCTTGCTTGCTACGCGAGAAGCATCGTCAAGATTTCCGTCCGGGCCTAGAGCTGCTTCAGCAAAATGCTGATCAACATCAGAGTCCTGAACTTCTTGTGCAGCCTGCTGTGTGAACAACAAGTTCTGTTCTACAGAACCTAGCTCCCCTTCAGGGTCAAGAGTGATGGCCTCACCTAAATCCGCAATATCAAGCTCAGCTTTTTGTCGGGCAAGTTCCTTAGCCGATTCGTAAGGGTTGCCAGTATACTTGAAGTTAAAGAAGCTCTGTGCAACTGGAGCACCATTAACATAGTTATCCAAGAATGCAGCCTGAATAGTTGCTAGATTGTCGTTATCCTTGTTGCTTGCAGTCACCTCGACCATTTCTAAAGGGAGATCAAGAGGTGGGATGTTTTCAGTAAAGTTTACTGGATTGTCTTGGATAGCCATACTAGCCTCTTACTGATTGTTCAACCAAGTTGAGAATTGGTTATTTGTGTAGCCTGTTCTCTGAGCACCTGCTGTTGAAGAGTTTAAGTAACCTCCACTGGTACCAGCGCCGAAGTTACCAGCCTGTGCACCAAAGCTCGTTGCCATCTGTGCAATGTTTCCAGCTGCATCCCACATACCAACACGTTCTTGACCTCGGCGCAGAGCATCAGCCGCAGCTTGTTGGTTGCCTTGGATAGCCAACTGATTGCCAATCTGTCGCCGCTGGTTACCGATGTTAGCGCCAAGCTGAGAAGTAATGCTTGACTGTACACCAGACAAAGCAGAGTTTGTTTGAACGGCAGCGTTAGCAGCTGCTTGGTTTTGCGCTTGGGCAACCCTAGCTTGGGCAATAGCCCTCCGTCTTTGTCGGGCATTCTCTACCTGAGCAGCAGCTTGACTGGTCTTGTTTGCTTTCTCTTGTTCACGAGCAGCCTTACGACCAGCTTTCTTTTGTTCAAAGTATTGAGGTACCCCTGTTGCAGCTGCAAACAAACCTGTTGCTGCTACGATAGTTTCAATACCCATCTTAATCTCCTAAATTTTTAAAGCTGATTACAGATTGTTTCCTAAACCCTGCCGCATCGGCGAACTTCTCGTAGGTCTCTACAGCTGGAAGAGCTATTGAATACCTATCAAGACCATCACTCTTTAGCTGTTCTTCTATCTCATCCAACACAAGCTTAGAATAGCCTTTACCTCTTGCGTCAATTGTCAAGTAGAAGTGATCTATTACAGCATCTACCTTGCCTTTGAAAAGAATAGAAGGATTTATTGTGATGCTTACATAACCTATAAACACATCTTCATCCCAAAGAGTGAAGATGTTTGCAGAGCCTAGATCAATGAGCTGTTGGTAGAGATTAACATCTATATTAAGCACACGATCTCCGCCGAAAGTCTCGGCGAAGTCGTTGTAATGTTTCTCAATATGCTCTTTGTAGTCTCTATAGAAGGTTAAGAAATTATCGACATACTCTGTTTTAAGCATATTAAATCCTTTGTGCTTGTGTGTATAGAATACCTATCCCAAGTATCCTACAGTCTGCCTCATAACCTCCATCAAGGCGGATACCTAAACTTGTGCCTTTCCCTCGAATACGAGTCTTAGAGGTGATCACATCTTTTCCATAAGAAAAATCATCTGCCTGCCCGTAAGGGGTATATACTCTGCTGAATCTATATAACTCTACAGGATAAGTATAACGACTACCCCAGTCCCAAGAATAAGACATTTGACAGCTTGAAGGGTGTGAGGGCACTAAAGACAGCCCTTCAGGGTCGTCAGGATTTTTTATAAAACCATCTTCGGTTCTTTCCATATGGGCTATAATATAAGGAGCCTTCTTGCTATCTCTCATTATATCCCCAACAACATCAAACCCAAATTCTACATAAGGCAAGAAGGGTTCCCCCCAATCAGAGAAAGTCTCCCTGTCTGAAAAAGAAGAGAAATACAAGTAAGCATCTCCTGCGTCTTCAGTGAGAGTCAATATCTGAATGCCGTTTCGGCTCCCCTCCCCGAAGGAGAATTCCAGAGTTACAGGGGCTCCGTCCAGTGTTACCGTCTCTCCTGCAATATCTACAACTTGTTCCACAACTGTTAGGTTATCTTTATTATAGAATAGTGTAGCTACAATGAAGTTGGTATAAGAGTTTATGTTGTACTTATAGTAACAACCTAAGTCTTGATTAAACACAAGAACTTTGTTGTGAGGAATAAATACAGTGTCCTCTACAGCATCGTCAGCGTCTTGATAGAACATGTAGAACAGTCTACTAGAAGGGTCAAAAGACAACTTAGCTGCGGCTTTCTGTGTGTTAGACAGGTCGTTGTAGAAATCTTTAATTAGCCCCGAAGATATATCTTGAACTGAAGGTAGTCCTGTAACATCATCTTGAATAACCACGTACAAAGCATCGTCCGCCGCAAAGAAGATACTATCGGATGTAAGAGAGATAGCGTCTTTAGAGACAGGCCCGATGTTTGAAATCTTAGTAACAGATGAACTGTCTGCTTTAAATGAGTTACCGTCCAGACCTGTTACGGCCCATATACCCTGATCGGAGAATACAAGCAAGGATGTACGATAAGCTTTTATGGCGAAGATTTCTCCAGCACCTCGAATAGACAGAGTGCCTCCATCTGTAGGCAACAGTTGGTTAATATCTTCAGCTGTTGGATCATTCTCTTGATAGCATAGACCTACTTTATTAAGATCAATGTCCAGTTGCTGAGAGAAATATAGCGTGTTGCCTGTGTTTAAGTCGTCTTTCTTTGTGTAGAGAGCAGGGCCATCTTTTACTTCTGCGTAACCCTGAGCCCCAGCATACCAAACACGACCAGCATAGAACTCAACAGAAGATGGGTAGCTAGTCCAACTATACTTCTTTATTAGTGTCCCTGTAGAGCCTTTCCCTTCTCCACGACGTTGCCAGTTTTCAGCCTCAACGATGTACCGACCTACCGGAGGTTTAGACCCACCAAAATATGAATCGTTTTCTATCGCCCAAGGGTTGAAAGCCGTTTGCTTTTGCAGAGTATCACCACCACCAGCTCTTCCTGCATGAAAAGGAATACTTATGTTAGGGTATTTACCTATCTTACTCCTTGTGTAGGTGACAGGATCGCTGGTTGTTACGCCATCATCCGCATTAGATTCCTTTGATACCAGAGCCGATCTGGGCCAACCAGCATTACGCAAATTGTATTCATGGTAAGGATATAGCGTTGATGAAGTAAAACCTGTTTGGTTATCATCTTCACCACGCCACAAAGACATGTCTCGAATCTTGATAACAATGTCTTCTAGAACATAACCAGATTCTTCTTTTTTAAGAGCGTGGGGCCGCATACTAGGGTGAGCAATGAACAGCCAACCATTCCCAGAAGTAGCAGAAATCTCTATATTGTGCCCAGAAGAAGGAATAGGTAAGTCAATCAAACCTTCTTGAGATGACATATCTATGCCATTGTTGAGCATCTTGTACAGATATAGTTTGTCGGCTACCTGAATAACAGCAAGCTTATCTTCGCCTCGGTTGTTTACGTTATTCCATACGTGGAGAGACACAGCGACTTGACCGATAGAGTTAAGAGACCTCCCCGTGTTAACCCTAGCGTTGGACTCTTGGATAAGCCCTGGCCTAGTGGCTAGAGTACCGTTATCCTTAATATCAAAGTTCTCGATGTCTTTAACAGAACCTTCAGGGTAGGCAAGAGGGTTGGCTACAGTCACAAAGCCTTGCCTGAAGTCTGCGTATACTTTTTGTTGTGCTGCTCTAGCCATTAGATTAACCCGTTACCGTGACGACCATACTTAAATTTAGGGAAGTGTTCAAACTCTGCTCTTGCCTGCTCTCGTCGGATACGACTTATGCCACGAGCAGCTCTACGTTCATCTTCTTGGCTGATCTCGCTATTAAGGTACATAGAGCAAGCTGAGGTCAAAGCAGCTAGGAACAATGGATATAGATTATCTTGAAGAGGTATAGTAAATGTATCTTCTTCAACCCACTCTGGGATTGTTTCTCCGTAGCAGGTAGTCTTAGCTGCGTTAAGCGTGTCTTCTAAATCTTTAACATATGCATCAAAGACAAGGTGCTCGTTGTCAAAAGATGTATAGTATAAAGGCATCCTGTTGTTTTCTATCAACAAGATATGCCCAGACACCGTAGACTCCTGTACAGCATCCATATCAGTATTAAGACTATAAGACTTTGTTAAGAAATCTTCTGGCGAGACCCACTTGATAACACGGATATCTTTCTTCTCAGAGGGATAGGTGCAGTCGTACCTTACAGACTTGATTGTGGATACATTGTCTGGAAGTCTTAGAACTGTGGGAGAACTAAGCTCTGAAACAGACTCTACTTTCAACAGCTCTAGATTCTGCTTCCACTCACCCCTAGTGAGCATATCATAAAAGGTTGTCTCAGCTTCTCTTGACACAAGAAGCGCATCTTCTGAATCTGAGATAGAGTTAACAGGGTCAAGGTTTAGCTTTTCCATTACCCGTTGAACTGTATATAGCAGAGTACGTGCCATGTTATACCCCTCTTACAAGTTCAATGTAGAACCGCATATCCTGAACAGTAATATCAGCACTCTTATCTGAAGCTACGTAAAGGGAAACTTCATTAGTAGGAGTTAGTGTTGTGATAATACTGCCAGTAATGTTCTGAACACGATCTACTTCTTTTATATCAGTCTTTGTAGTGAAGTTACACCAAGTTCCATTTTGTTTAGCCTTAACACCAAGCTTAGTGTTGGCTGTATTAGACTTGACATTCATCCAGAAATGAACTCGATAATCTCCAGATACGGAAGGAATTAAAGAGTTTGTTGCCCCTTCAAAAGTAACACCGTTAGCGTGATCTAAGTATACGGCTGGAGTTCTCGCAGAGTTTAGCTGAACATAGTCTGCCTCTGTGTACAGAGACGAGTCTGTAGCTGCTGGAATAGAGAAGCTTGTAGTGTTTTGGTCTAGCGCGACTTCTCCATAAATAAAATTAACACCAACTTCAGAAGGTGTTAGATAGCGTAGCTCGCTTGAACCGCCTGTAGAGGGGGTAATAACCTTACCAGCATCAGCTGAAGTAGAGTCTGTGATATGTTTAGGTTCATGCACGTCTGTGCTTAATAGTGTTCTATGTTCAGCCATAAGTCACCTTAAAAACAAAAAAAGGGGAGGAAGGATATCCTCCTTGCCTCCCCTATATTAACACTAATTAAAGGATGTATTCAACTATCAGTTCACCAGAACCAACAGTCGGTGCAGTGGTGGTAGCGGTTACTACGAGGTAGTTAGCCTCGGAGGTAACAGTACCGATCAGCGCACCAGCACCTACAGCAGTGGTGGTACCGGTTGCGATCAGACCGTCTTGGTCGATAGCAGTACCATCTTTCTGTGAAGTACCGAACTCTACAGCGTTATCGAAATCGACATCAGCGCGGTAGTAAGCAGAGATAATCTGCGCACCAGCCGGGATGGCGAAGTCTTTAGCGGTATGAGCAGTGCCAACAGAAGGCAGGCCAGCAGCAACATCTACGTCGATTTCGATTTGCTTAACCTTGCCCTTGGTGTGTTGGGTGTTTGCTTCGGTGTTGAAAGAAACAACAGGGCCGAAACCTACTTCGATACCGTCTTCGTTAACCCATACGTTTTTCTGAGTCATAATTTATCTCCTTATGCTCTATTAGTATGCAGACGGATTGGTCAGGATAGTGACCAGAGACTCAGGACGATACAGAGCAGTACCGAAGCTCATAGTGGCTTGGTGATACTCAGTCTCGATGTCCTCATCGCGCCAAGACTTAACAGTCAGCGGACGACCATCGGCATAGATAAACGGCTTGGTCATGTCATCAGCCATGCTGAAGAACATGTTAGCCTGATAACCTTCAGTGCTGGTTACAGCATCATCTTTATAGGTAGTCAGGGTAGCTTCGTCAGCATCAGTGTTAGCCAAGAAGTTGGAAACATAGATGTCGAAACCGTAGATGTTCTTCAGGAATCGAGTACCTGTAGAATCACCCATAGCCGAAGTAATGATACCATCCCACATCGGGTTGTCAGAAACGTTAACGATGTTGGTCAGGGTATTGATGATATGCTCTTGCTCTGGGCCTACGATACAAACCAAGTTGGTCATAGGTACAGCAGCTTTTTGCAGAGCGTAACGAGCGTAAGAGAAATCTTCCAGAGTCAGGGCATTGGTCGGCAGAGAGGTGCCGTCGCCGCCGCCTACGAAACGGTGCTTAGCGTTGTTGATAACGTTTGCACTGTCCAGAGTCTGAGCGTTACCCAGCTTCATGATCTCAGTTTCTTTGTACTCTTCCAGAGCGCGAACCATCTTGCCCGGAGTAGCAGCCAGAACTTGGCCAGCTTGGAAAGAAGTTTCAAAGAAGTGATCAGTGAAGGATACTTTGTTACCGATCCAATCGGTGATACGGAAAGTAAACTGACCGGTATCCATACGCTGCTCAGGCATGGAAACACTTTCCTGCCATTTGCTTGCGCTCAGTTCACCAAGAGAGTTGATCTTCAGTTCAGTCGCAAGACTGTCGGCAGGGATGTCGCCAATGTTACGAGTAAACTGTTGAGCAATCAGCGGGTGCTCAAGACGCATTTTCATTTCAGCAGCGAAGATTTCACTACGCTGAAGGTGGGTACTACCCCAAGAGGAATCAATAGCCATTAGCTATCTCCTTATTTTTTGTTAGTAAACAGTTCACGGAACTGCCGTTGAACCTCTGGTTTGTTCCACTCTTTCGGATTCTCGCGCATGAGCTTAGAGTAATAGGCGAAATCTTTAGTGGCGGAGTCCGCAGGAGGTTGTGCAGAACTGTGCATAGGTGTTGGTGTAGACGGACGTTGCTGAGTACCAGCTTCAATACCCATCAGCTTATAGAATGCTGTAGGGGATTTACGTGCCATCTGTACCATGTCATCGTAAGCCATACCATTAGCTTGTGCAGCTTGGCTGACTTTGTCTTCAACATGTTGTCCAAACTCTTGAGCAAGTCGCTGCTTAGCAGCTTCAAGGTTAGCTTGCATCTTTTGTTCAGACTCTTTCTTATTGAGGTTCTCGATAACTTTACCTACAAGCACGTCCTCGTCAAGGGTAGTATCTTGATTACTAACGTCTTGAGTGCCTCGCTTATTCAAAACCTCTTCGATCTTAGACAGATTCTGCATACGCTCTTCAAGTGTGGCGTACATCTCACGAGTCTTTTGGTTCTCTTCTTGGAGTTGGTTAATAAACTCGTCCTTGTCGCCAAGGCGTTTCTGCATCATCTGAAGTTGATACTCAACACTGCGAGTATCTACATCGCCACCTTTGTCAGCGTCTTGGTCAGCACCCTGAAAAGATTTGTCGATGCTTTGATCTTGCTCACTCTGGTCTTGTGTGAACATGTTTTGATCAGTCATATCATTCCTCTATCGGTCGGATAATTTCTTTAACTTTACGGATAGCTCGTCGATACCCAAGAAGCTCAGCTTGTTTCAATTCCCAATTAGGGTTATCATAGTTCAACTGTGCTTCTGACTCCTGTATCTTATCGTCAAGTTCCTTATCGAGACGAGCTACGAGAGTATTCAAAAAACTTCTAGCAAAGGTCATGTCATCCTTGACAGTGACCGCTTGCTCTTCGGTAAGCATTCGCTCAAGCGAGTTGCTCAGTTCAAACCGGTACTTGCTCAATAGGTTGCTCATCTGCTTGTTCCTCGCTTAGTCCTGTAGGATCAATCATAGACTCTTCTTGAATCATATCTTGTGCAGCCATCTGCAACCGCTGTGCTTCGAGGCGTTCTGGAATCCGTCCGTATGCCTCATATAAAGTTTCAAAGTCCAGAATCTCTGACCACATCTCAGCTACACGTTTGGCTGGGAAGTGCTGCATAACTTCTGGGTCTTGCATTCCTGTTTGATAGAACATGTTAAGCTGCGAAGTAAGACGAGCTTTACGTGCCGCATCTCGTGCTCCTACAGGAACTACCTTGCCATTAGAACGCAAGTCTTCGCGTGTGATCTTAACAAACTGCTCAATGCCGAAGTCTTTATCAAGGATACTTACAACATCAGAACCAGACAGGTTCTGTTTAGCAGCTTCAAGCTCGGCGTTAATCAGGTTCTCCAAGAACTCAGAGAAGATGTTTGTCTGGTACTCGAACACTCGGTTCGCACGAGACATAAGCTGATCAACTTCAAAGGCAGTCTTCTCACCGGGGCTACGGATGCCAACAGCTTCTCGTGGCGCGCCTGCATACTCTTCCATATCGTTTTCAGTTTTCTGAATCTGGAAGTCAGCATTAAGAACTGTAGTGTCAGGGGCAAGCGGGAATACGTTGCCGTTCTCAGATACAAAGTAGTGAACTGCTGCACCTACACGCTTGATCTCAGGATCGCCTTGGAATACCATATCAGGCTCAAGCATCTGGTCAAAGGCATCAGCCTTAGCATTCTCCAGATGGTTGATTCGATACTGCATACCTACCAAGTTGTTCAGCGGGCCGAAGCCCCACAGAGAATCTGGAGTATCTTTCCAAACTGCGTGATAGATGTTGGGCTTACCGCTATAAGTATTAAGCGGTTGCTTCCGTAGAATGTATCGGCCATCAGCAATAGTTACTACGTGGTTCTTCAGGAACTCTCCTGACTCTCGATCATAGATGTCTCCGTAGAACTCATGAAGAAGAACATGACCTGAGTTGTAGTAGTTGCTAATGTCTCCAATACCGTCAGCTGCAAAGGCTCGTGCCTTGTTAACATCGCGTTCTGTTTTGTTTAGTTCGTTGAAGTTATGGCGGTCTTCTTTCATCTTCCGCAAAGTTTCTTCATCGAACATAGAGTTACCGTTCATAATCTCCTGTTCAACTTCCCCAAGAGATTTGTAAATCTTTACAATCTTAGGACTGTCTTCAAACGAGATTGATGTTGGGTTGAACACAATGTCGTAAGGAGAGATACGGTAAGGACGTGGGCCTTGATAAGAGACAACCTCTTCACCTGTTAAAGGGTCAAGAGTCTTCTCTGTTACATACTCTACGCCTGCGAAGCAGTTGCCATAAAGAATCCAATCTGAAATAAGTTTGCGGATAACCCGCCGAAACCCTGACAAGCGATGCTTTGTTCGCAGATACGCAAGAGCAGCTTCACGCTTTTCTTTTGAATCAGACTGCTGATCGAAACTGATAAACTCTAACCAGTCCGACTTAGGGAACAAGGAGAAGTCTGTGTTAACCAACAGGTTGTTGTAAATGTGATACAGCTTAGGACGGTGTACTGTGTTATCCCAAGGGTTGTTCACATTAGTTGTTTCTCGTGTACTTGTTGCAAAGACATAACGCTTTGCTTCAGCCCACCGTTGCTCGGCAAGGCTTCGTGCTGACTTCCACCGATACCATAAGGCCATGATCTCAGAGGCAAGACCGTCTTTCCGGTTGAGCACGTTTTCAAAATCTGCTGTATTAGAACCAGTAGATGCCATATATCATTATCCTTTATCGGCTTCTTCGCCCACCGAACCGGGCATCGGTTACGACTTTCTTATCAGAATCTAAGTATTCTCGCATCTTCATAGGAGGCTTGATGTTCTCCATAGCCATGCCTAGCGCATCTACCAAGTCATCATGAGGTGGACGTTCAAGCACTAGCTCTTCCTCAAGTGTGCTGGTAAGACCATCTCTTCGATGGAAGACAGAGCGCAGTTCATACTTAGGATTTACAATTGCATACTGTCTCATCAGTTTAGACTTAGCGCCAAAGCCTGCGTTAGACTTTGTTTCTACAGACAGCAAGCCACCGTTCTCACGAGCCAGCCTTTGTATCTCTTGTGCTACCAGCTTACCACCAGCGTTTGATTCTACGATGATCTTTCGGAAGCCCCACTTGTTCGCAAGACTTATTACATTATCGTAGTACACTTGGAAGTTTGATGTTCTGAATCTGGCAAGATCAAGAATATAGAAGTAGCCATCTTCATCAACACCGATGACAGCGATAGCTGTATAGTCAGGCGCTTTACCACCTGACCCTCCAACCTCTGTCCACGCTACGTCCATTGCAGCTGCAAGATTTAGCTTCTTGCCTTTGAACCTAACACCCATAGGTGTAATGGTTATATACTTCGGATCGTAATATTGGAACAACGATCTATCAAGGAGGTTAGTAGACTCATCGTTTGGATCGTTGTAATACTGTGCGTAGAACTGCGCCATCTCGTTTCGAGATCGGTAGTCTGCTTGGATACGCTCCAACTCTTGGATGTCAAACCCATACCACTCATCATTAGCTTCTGAGTATTGGCGAGGCCAGAGGAAGTTACCAGTACCATCTCCGTGGTCTTCTACGACTTCTTCCATGACTTCCCAAAGAGGGACAGACTGTGCAAACTCTTTAGCAATCTCATCCCAGATACGGTACTTAGCGTCCATCATATCTTGGTATGCATCGCGAGGATGGTAACGTGTACCTACTGCTTTGATTACACCACCGGGAGAGAGGATAGATGTACACTGAGACAAAGCTCTTTGTACTTCTTTACGACCAGTCTCTGTGTAGGCATTGTTAGGAACAACCACATCATCGAACACAATCGCGTCACAGTGAAGACCTGTGAAGTTTGACTTAACTGTCTTAACGATTATAGTGTGGTCACGTATACCACGCTTCTTACGTTCTGGGTGATCAACATTAAAGCTGTAGGCTGACCATTGTTCTCGATCACCTTCTCTATCATTGATCATCTCAGGCCAAAGGCTTTTGTAAACCTTGTTGGTCATCATGTTCTTGATGGCATAGATTTGATCCTTTGCCAAATCCTCACCAGCGGAAAGGTAAACAATAGATGTCCAAGGTCTCCGTGTAATTTCCCAAGCCGTCCATGTAGCAATACAGTGAGACTTCAGGTGTCCACGAGGAAGAAGAAGCAACTGACGTTTGCTTGCATCTTCGCTTGTCAACCATCTAAAAACTTTCTCGTGGATGTCTCCATAAGCGTAGTTGTAGTTGACAATCTTCGCAAACGCAAACAAATCATTTTCTGCTGCTTCTCTAATCTGTTGTCTAGTCTGCTTAGTTGCCATGTCAACCCCTGATTTGCACTACATTCAGTCTTTTGAGACTCGATTCGAGAATGTCTTTCTCTTCCGCAGCTTGCCTAGCTTCGCGGGCGATGTCTTCTTTCTTTGGACGGCCTTTACTTGCAGCTTGCTTGTGCATGTCAATAAGCTTCTTAGCTGCGGTAACATCACCGTCTTGTGCTTTTTCAATAAGAACTTTCTTACCGATACTTGCATCTCGTTCTTTCATATCTTCAAGCCAAGCATTGTAACCCCGAAAGGTTACGCAACCTTGCCAGCCATCGGTGAACCACTTGACTTCTTTAAGTTTGTCAAGATGTCCTTTATTTCCAAAAGCTTTAATTGCAAAGTCGTATTCGTCAGCAGACTCCATAAAGATTGAATATAACTGAGGGCAATCTTTAACAGACTGCCGCTCGTTTAAACAATACACAGGAGTTGTGCCTTGGTTCTTGTGCCGCTTAGCAATACGTTCTACAAACAAACTGTCAGTACGGTAGAATCCGTTTGCTTCTAAGTACATGTTACACACCGTTAGTTAAATCAAACTCAACAAGCACCTGACTCGACGCTGACTTCCACTCCCCAAGAAAGGCTTGAGAAGGTACTGAGTTATCAACTACGTTGTACACAGAACCTTCTATGTTCTTTCCTGTGTTAGTGTAGCCAGGAATCTCGGAGACAATCTTGTTGGGTATACCTTTCTGAGAAACGTACAACTCCCGTCTGCCGTTAATCGGAGTAGATTGCATGGACTCCTCAAACCGAGTAACGTCTACATTATTTGCAAAAGTAGAGAAGTCTATCATACAAAATCCTTAAACGTTAACGTCTACATCCAGCTGTAAGGTCAATGACTTATTTGACGGCTTATTAATAGCCGGAGTGAATCGAAGGATAAACAAAGCCCTTGTAAAAGAACCTGACTCTTCTGTCACAGTAGAAGTATCAACATCGTACAGTGTTGAGTAGTCAGAGTAACCTATGTATTTACAATCCGAAGAATTGAAAGAGGACGGAGAGAATGTAACATTACCGCCATTAAAGGTTACTGTTCCTGTTCCGTTGTGTGTTGCTGTATATGAAGCAGAAACATTAGCAAGGTTTGTAATACCGTTGCTGGTCATAGCAATAGCCTTGCTTGGAGTACTGTTGTAACGGATTGTACCGTCTGTAGAACCGTTAAGTTGCCAAGTCTTTAAGAAAGGTTGTGCAAACAATTCCCAAGTAGTCGTAACGCCGTCAGCGTCCACAGTTCCTGAATCAATCAAAGTTCCACTGATGGGAGCTGTAATCTCAAGAATGTAAGTAACAACAAGCTGCTCATCTGCCAGCAATGTAACAGTTGTTGGATCGCCGAACTCATCTTTAATCAACTGACCTGCAATAAACAAAGTATTGCTTTGAGAATACAGACCTACTTCAGAGATAGTGCCTGTTACAGCACCGGTAGAGAAAGCCCGAACAGCTGTCAAAGTGTATGTAGCTGTTCCATCACCATTATCGACTTCTCCCCAAGTACTCCTGTTTATGCGATCCGCTGCGGTTTGAGCAGCTAGAGGAGCGCCTAAGTCTGGAGAAGAACGAGTAATCTCTGTGTTGCCTGTTCCTACTTTTACAAACATGTAATCACTAAAAGAGTTATTAGCCGCTGCTGTAAACAGGTCGGCAGCTCCTTTATAAGTAACAGCGTTATTTGTTTCGGCAATTTGCTTGCCCTCAACAGGATTACCTTCAGAGTCTAATACAGCAATGCTGAAACGTCCTGTTGTTTTAGTGTTTAGTTTAGCTTTAATCTTCATTAGACACCTAAAGAGAAATTAGTGATAGTTCCAGAACTGCCTTGGAATGTTACAGAGTCTTCTGCGTCAAAGGGTATTAAAGCGACTTTGACCAAGAAGTTGCTCATTGTTACGGTACCTGTTGTGAAAACTTCTTGGGTCTCAGAAGCTTCAAGAAGCTGTTGAGCCAACTGGACAGAGAAGTTTGTTACTGTTCCAGAACCTGTTGTCAGCATCAGTTGAGAATCTTCTGCGCTTTTTTGAACTTCTGTATTTTTAATCAAGAAGTTTGTTAGTGATGCACTTCCTGACCCTATAAGAGTCAGTTGTTCCACCGTATCTTCTGGATTGATTACAGACACTTTCAGTTCAAAAGCTGGAAGATTTGCACTACCAGAGATAAACACTGGTACGTCTTCTCGATAACCTCCACGATCTGTGGCTGTCTCTACTGTATCAGGTGCTGGTCGTGCGGTGAAAGAACCTGTAACTAGATCGCCTGAAACATCTTCGTAACAATACAGAACTGTAAGACCGCCGTACAAATTCTTGGAGACTTTGAGAATCTCTACAACATCTGAAGGTGCAGATGGTAGTGTATACTCTGTCTGGTACCGATCATTCTGTTTTCTGTATACAATCTGTTTAGTAGAATCTTTTACGTAGAATAGCAAACGTTCTGAGATAATACTGGAAGCAGTCCTGTAGTAGTTGTCGGTTACTATGTGAGGTGTGTACCCTGCACCGAAGTTGGTAACTACTTGCATCCCTACTTGTGGATCATACCACATGAAGTAGATGTTACCTGCTGACTCAAAAGCTACAAGCCTCCGGCCCGATTGGTCGAACTCTAAAGAGATAGAATCAATCGGGGCAGTATGTGTGTAGCTATAATCAGCTGGGATGTTAGTATACTTGTATGAGTATACAGTCTCTCCGTCAACTTCTTCTGAGCTTACAGTCAATGCGCTTCTAAGGTTACGAAGCTCAAAAGTATCAGTGAGGTTTCCGTTCTCATCCTCTACAATCGTTGCCTGCCAAGGGTACAGCTCTTCAGCGTATTGTCCACCTTGCGCTATAGGGCCATCAATGTAGGCAATATCATCTCGGATTCGCCACCAGTTAGGATACCCACGTATCTTTCTCATGTTCTGCACATACGACCTATCCCAATAGAGCGGGGGCGCATCTACAAAAGCGGAGATAAGTTGTTTAGCTGTGCTCATGTTAGTATCCTATTGCTAACCATTCAAACGATGAATTAACGGCACCGCCTCCTGTATCTCCAATTTTCTGCTGTTTAACTGTAAAACTATCCCTAGTCTTTGATGCCAAGAATACCCCTGTTTCGTAAGCACCAGAGTAACTTCCTACCGTAGCGTCCGTCAAAGATACGTTAAAGCAGGTGTTAGGGAAAGATTTTGGAAAACTTATGACAGTGTTTGCGAGTCTTTGAGCTGTTGATCTGCCCCACTGGAGAATAATACCATTAGGTAGATTTGTATAACCTGATGTAGCTTTCTGATTATCAAAACCAGAACCAAGATTCAATGCATCAAGACTGTCTTGGATATCATCCATACGCTGGTCTACATCAGACCATTCCGACTGGATAGTTGTGAAGTCTGAACTAATGCCTGCAAAGCTACTCTGTATAGAGGAGAAGTCTGATTGGATAGTGCTAAATTCTGAATTTATGTCAGTAAACTGCTGTTCTATTACGTTGAAGTCATCACTGATTGCAGCAAAACCGTTCTGAATATTTGATACAGCACTGTTAGTATTAGACTCTAATGTATCAAACTCTTGATTAAGCGTGTCGGCAGTTGTTGTTACAAAGTTACGTAGAGAGTCAAAGTTAACTACAAAGGTTGGGGAGGCTGAGAGAATTTCTTTAAACAGCTCGTCCAGTCTGTCATCGAACTCTTGAGTAAAAGCCGCTAATTCTGAGGTATCGACACCACCAAAGGTTTTGATCATGTCCCATTCATCTTGGGCTACTTTAACCAAAGCAATACCGAAATCTGCTTGAGAGATTTCATATCCATTGTAGGGGGCATTGACAGTTACCCCAAGAGCTGGTTGAATAGTTGTAGTGCCTTCCCCGATCTGACGAATAAGAACTATTGTTCCAATTTCAAAAGGAGCATTAGCGTTAGCTGGAACTACTACAGTATTATCTGCTGGGTTATCCATACGGATAAAGTCACCAGCATCTGCTGTGGTCATGGTGTATGTTACACCAGTCTGGTTATTAACGTCCAGCTTGTAGCCTGCTGCTTGTACAGCAAGATCAGCAGAGGCTTGCGCATCTTGTGCAAACTGTTCAGCATTAGCCTTAGACTGCTCTGCATTTTTAGCAGCTGTGAGGGCAAGTTCTACATACTGTTGAGCATCATACCTAGAGCCAAAGATATCTACCACATCACCTGCGGTGAGCGGGATAACAAACTCTATGGAAGTATTCCCAGTCTCGTTATACTCAAGAGAGGCTCTTTGGTACTCTCCGTTCTTAAAGACCATCAAAGAGTTAGTGAATGGGGTATACTTGATTACTTCAAGCTCTATAGAAGTTTGACCTTCTGTTGCAGTAATTCGATCTTCCATATCAACAAGAGAAGTGATCTCTGTGGAAGACGAAGACAGCAGATCAAGAACTTGTTTAAGCGGGACAGCTTGGTGATTAAGGATAGCTTCCTTAAGGTTGAAAATGTTATTCAACCCCATATCCAAGTCAGCTTCCATAGTGTTGTCATCACCACCCTCACGATTAAGAGCCTTACCTAAAGCTTCTTCAATCAGAGTGTTGTTGGCGTTGAATGCCTCAGCTGACAAAAATCCTGAATAAATATCTAGCAGGTTTACCGAGATACTCATTTATTTTTCCTATTTGCAAATAAGTTATTTAATGTCCGGTGATCAGTCAGACATATGTATTACTATAATGAGTCGTTATCTTTATTCCATCTGTTTACGACTTACGTCCTATCTTTAACTCCTCTATATAGTTATACGTAAAAGTTTCAAAAAAGTTTCAAAAATTTTAAAATATTTTTTAAATGTGATTCTTCGCCCATGCGAAGATCGTATACTCCCAGCTTCTTAAAGCCTTTGCCGCGTGTGCATTACATATAGGATTAATGTACGAATCATGTAAGGCCGAATCAGGATTTTATTGCAGCAATTTTTTTGGGACTGAATGCACTATAAGGCAACCCCCTTCCCCCCTTCTCCCCCCTTCCTTTTTGGCACGAATCCTGCATGTGCTCCGATTGTTCGACAATCTTATTGCCTCACATTCTGGTTGTTTGAATGCCTTACATTAACGAATGGTAATAAATGAATCCCGGTTCATTCCTTACACTTGGCATACGAATTGCATACGAATCCCATATAAATAGCATACTAATTATATACTGTACCTTTATACAGTACCCATCCCAATATACAATTGGCATACATATTGCATACGATTCGTGTATTCTTCCTTCCTTATATACGCGTAATGGTTACATTCTGTTACTTGTGGTTACATAAGGAAACATAACTTTACACTCTGTTACTGTACTTTCAGTTCGATAGTTCATACTATGTGAACCATAGACAACGTGATAAAGGATTCTACATTATGAAACTTGACCATTGGACTATTAGAACAGTTGAACTTTCCTATAGGGTAGGGAACCAAACTAAAAAAGAGTGCATTGCTGAACTAGTAGGTTACGGTATGTCTGAAGAAGAAGCGAAAAAATTAGTACGTGGTTGGTTCAGATAACAGTTGACATTGTCAGGGGCACCATGTTACAGTGTCCCTCGCAATGACAACTGACAACAAGCGGGATTAGTCACGGATAAAGACGTTAAAACCCTAGCCGCTAGTCAGTGGGTAAAATGTTACCACTATGGTTCTCGTTTACCTAGTCATATTGAAGAAGAAAAGGACTTGACAAACGGTGGAAAGCATGAGAAAATATAACCGTACCAAAACCACGTTTGTTTGTGTGGTTGACAACTGCCGAGTATACAGGCATGATATGCCGCATGGCTTGGTAAAGTACAGTGTAAAGAAAGGTAAAATTGTCTTGCAAAATAAGGTGATTTTTGCTAGACTTGACAGGGAAATCCAACGTATTGTTAGTGAGGAATGGCAGAAGAAAAGAATTTTAAATTGTGCTTGACTTTTGATTATGGAGCTTATATAATAGGCTCCATAGATGAAAGAAAGTTTACTCCCAGACTGTAACTCGCACTTGTTGCGGCTGTCATGTGGATAGTGGCCTGCTAGTGGTGGCCACGATAAAATAGGGGTAGGTCTGGCACCCAAACTATATACCAAGTGCCTTATTTGCACAAAAACCAGAACCGAGAGACAGTGTGCTGACCGTTCTTTAGATTACTTGACCACACTGCCTGACTGAGAAGTAGCAACCTGCAAAACCGTATGCATAATACGGGAGTAGCTAACCGTGAAAATCTTTGAAACTCTCGCATGTTTGAGGAGTAGGCAACTCCAGAGACCGTACCCATAAAGGCTATACAGGTGGCCGGGACATGTCCTAACCTATCCGCGGACGATAGTAGGCTCTCTCAATAGTATATACTATTGGTATCCTGCCGGTAAGCGGATGATGCAGAGAACAGCCCCATTTGAGACGATGGGGGAAATTAAGTTGCCGTGCCGAGAACAATACAGATTGACAACCTGTACTCGGTATAAAATCCCATTGTGTAATAATGGTGACAGGCTGGTACGCTGTATAGTGACTGGCCTGTTACCCTTTCCGCAATAGGCATTCAATCCTGAGTGCCTATCGTCGAAAGTAAACGAGGTGTCATCATGGCGTATCAACTGTTATCAACTGTGGATTTCAATAACAAGCTTCGGATTGCAGGACAAACTACAATTGAAGGTTTCAAAGCTTTCGATGAAGTATTGTACGATGCATTCCATCAAGCCATGCCTAAAGAACAGGGCGGACATGGTAGCACTGCCCGTCTGTCCAACATAATCCATGTGGCGGAGCATACCAAGGGCATCAACGTCCGCAAGATGCAAGCATTCATTCAGGCACATGCTGACGTATCATGGTGCAAGAATGATGGCGGCACACATACCTTTAAGTTTAAGGATAAGCCGTCTGTTACTCTGCCTGCTACGCCGTGGTATGAATGGGAGCACCCAGATGATAAAGCAAAGCCAGCCATTGACGTGATGAAAGAGCTGAAGCGTGTGCTCAACAAGGCAGCCAAGGCAAAGGCTGAAGGTAAAGAAATTAAAGACGATGCTGGTATGCTGTCTGACCTGCAAGACTTTGCTATCAAACACGGTATTCAGTGGCAACATACCGAGCGTAAAGCTGCCGCTGGTAAACAAACCAAACACAAGGCACCGGCATGATTCATAAAAGCAAGAACAGTGCGGCTTATTTCTTCGGGAGCATGGCGGCGGTGTTTGCCTTCGCCATGCTGTGTCAGTGGATTGTGGGAGCGTAGCTATGCCTGAGATCATCGTCTCTAAGTATCCGTTGCATGGTGTCGTACATGAGTGCGTCATCATGGGTGATACATCATGGTACGTTGTAGAATTTTTGGACAACGGCACCGTTCGTACATTGGTGGTGTAGTATATACTATCAGCGTCAGTCTATAGTGCCTTGGTAACAGGGCACTATGTACTGTTGGCTGTTGTCGGTAGACGACAAGACGATACTTTGTATCGTTGACCCCGGCAGGATTCAGCGTGACGTATACAACGTCTGCCGCCTCACGCTGTCTTACCTATGGTGCAGATTCGGTAGGGAGTGACGCCCCTTTTAAGTTCAGTAGTCTTGGCGTAGTCTAGCTTGCCCGGTACCAAGTAATGTTGGCCGGGCTTTTTTATTTACAGATTGTGAGGTACAGCCTATGAAGCGTAGCACTGTTAACAAACTGCGTGGTATGAACTCCCGTCGTGTCAAGCGTTACTATCAGTGGTTCACTGAAGGTAAGAAGGATGGGATGTGTGGAATCTACCGCGATCTATCGGCTGTGCCTAAGCTGTACCGTGAAGCGTACAATGCAGGCCATGCCTACGGTGCACTGTCAAGGGAGGCTGCATACTATGCGTAAGTCAAAAATTGTGGGGCGCAAGGTCAAGATGATTCCTAACTGTTTGTTCTACTTCCCTGAATGTCCGAACAATAACCAAGGTGTGGTTCAAAGGGTAACAAAGTTGGGTGATGGCAGAGCATGGGTTGTTGTGGCTGACCCCGAAGGCTGTCTAATGCCCTGCGCTCCTACTGAGCTGCGTTACCTCAACAACAAAGAGGTGGTTGTCCGTGAATGAAATAATCTTTTGGGCGTGTGTACTCTTCAGTGTGTGGGTACTGCATGTGTTCATCAACATTCCGAAGTTTAAGGAGGGCGTGTATGTCCCTTTCCTCAGTCGTGTACGCCAGATACCTCAGCGGTTTTTCTGCCAAAGAAATAAGCGAAGAGCTGACGATCCCTGAAGGGCATGTCAGTTTCATCATCATGCACTACGGCATCATGTTGAAGGAGGCTTTCAAAGATGCGTAATGTGATTGTGTTTCTTATGCTCATGGCTGTGCTGTGGGCTGTGTTTGAAGGAGGTTTGTGATGGCACCGAAACGTTTACCGCCGATGAATAAGGTTGAGGTTGGCAAGGATTACAGATTCGTGCGAACCACCACAGATGGTCGTGTATCCTACGCCAAGAAGCGAACGTTCCACGTCCTTGAAGTTGGTGAGGACGGTGTTGTTCTTGTTGCTTTCCATCAACCTGTCCGTAACATATTCAAGATGGTTGACAAGGATAAGACATTCAGGCAGGACGGGTTTAACTACTGCCGATGGCTGCCTCGTCGCCTGATCTTAGATAACTGCCGAGAGAAGGAGGTGTAGTATATACTATGAAGGTTAAAGAGTCTTGCGCTATTCGTTACGACGATCAGCGGCAGTGCTGGCGGGTGGATGTGGGCAATGGCATTGTCCACTTCGGTACCCTGTTCAGCTGTGAAGAATGGGCACGTCAGCACAAGCTGCCTGTGTCTAACCAAGGTGAAATCAACCGCATCAAATACAATGGTATGCCTATACAGGAGGGCTTCTCATGCCGACTCGTAAGAAACTGATTGTTTATCTGACCAACAACGATGGCTTCGATGACAGCTGTGCTGTGCTTGCAGAGCAGATGGACAACGGCTATGTTCGTATCACGGGGCACCAGCTTCATGTTATAGCTGACCCTGAGTCCCGCCAGTTTATCAACAAGGATTCGTATTACTATATCTATAGTACATACTACCGAGTGAAGTGTTACGACTGCTTCACTTTCAACCAACTTGCTCAGCAGATTGAACCGACGGCTGATCCGCGTTATATCCTGCGTTGCCACGGCTACCATCCAAAGACTGGCCATCCGGGCTTCACACCTGAAGAAGCAATCAAAGCTGGTCTGCCCGAGGGGAAAGTTGCCCTGTTTACCAGCCCGAAGACAGGGTTGCTGCACATCAAACCGGGTGTGCTTCAGGCTTGTTAACCCACCTTGCCTAACGGCAAGACAAACCCTTGCAGGAGGTACCTGTGCGTAAGATAAAACTTCTCATTCAACAGGCATTGGAGAGCAAGCAACATGCCGAAGGATACAAAGCGTTTCAACAAGCGTGCAGTTCTGGCGCTGCGTCTGATACTGGTAGCAATTACTTTGCTCGTCGCCGCCGGTATCTACGTCGCTGTAACCGACGAACCCGTGAACACACCCCAACCAATGGAGGAAGTGAAGCATGAAGACACTGAAAGTACGCAAGTCTTTGGTGTTCCTGCTGCTGACCAGCACAATAGTATTGCTGTCAGCAACTCTAATCAACCTGCTGTAGCTGATACAGCCTGCCTTCTGGTGAAGGCTGAGGATGGCAAGGCACCGGACGTGTTACATATAGAGAACACGATACGGATACCAGCACGGCTCTGCATATCCTTCATACTCGGTATCACTGAGGCAGTAAGTCAGGGCTTACTCGACCCAGAGGATATGTTATACGAGCCGATGTTGTAGTCTGCCTGTTGCACCTTGATAGTATATACTACAGGGTGCAATGGATAGGCTGCGGTTATCGCAGTAAGCTGTGAGTAAACACAGCAGTCCATAACCTACGGGCTTAGGTAACATCAGGTATCGGCAGTACACCCTGAGTATACGGGTCTATGCTGTGCGTGTTGGTGTTGCTTATGGACATGAAGAATCTGTAGCAATGGGGTCAGCTGCTATGCTTGGTCGATAGTATATACTAGGCATAGCAGTTGGCCCCATCTGTTATGGACGCTCGGCGGAGGATAAACGTATTCACTTTAACTGTAACAGAAGGAGGCCAATCATGGCTGATAAAGTAAATGCCGAGGCGTTGTTCAACGCTGCCGGTCACGCCGCTATTGCGGCAGAGAAATCCCGGAGGGGTCTGGGTAACATGTTCCACGAGGCAGTCATCGCACTGCTGAATGAGAACCCTGCATGCACAGCTGACGAGCTGGTGGAAAAGTTCCACGAAGTAATCGCGATTGTTGAAAACACACTGCAAGCGGAGATCAAAGCCGCCTTCGGTGAAGACGCCACTGCCAAAGACCTTGGCTCGTGGACGCAGTACAAGAGCAACTACAAGAATGCTCTGAAGATGGTCAACCGACGGGACATCATGTCCTGCACTGGCCCCGGCCAGCTGAATACCAAACTCCAAGAAGTTCGCAAGGCTTTGAAGGAGAAAGAAAACGGTGGTGTATCCACTGATGATAACCCGACTGAAAACGGTGCCGCTGCTGGTGGAGGTGCAGCTGTTGGTGCAGGCGGTAAGGTCGAGGGTGTATCCTCCGCAGTAAACCAACGTCTGCATGACGCAATGAAACTACTGGCTCAACTGCCAGAGGACGCCGCCCTTGAGGCTGCGGAAATCTTCAAGAACGCTGCCGCTGCCCGACTCCGTAAGTTCGGTCATGCGAAGAAGAAGGTAGGAGCCACCGCTGGTAACGGCGCTGGTGCTAAGGTGGCTGCCAACCACTAATAACTGAGCCCTGTTCTCAGCTTCTACGGTACGCTGCAACGCCGCTAAGTAGTGCAGCACTATAACCCCAAGGGGTTGTCTTCAACATCCTGTTGTAGCCCACCACAGGACGCCTGAGCGTGGTGTATGCTGCTGATCAGCTGGTACGATTGTTTAATTGTGGCCACAGCCAGCTGATTAGTAGTACGTACTATCGTTCTACTGTCCCGCTCCGCTCATGTTGGCTGGTGAATACTAGTCAAGCTGGCTGACATGAGTGCAGTGCCGTTGGGCATCCCGGTCATCACCACTGACACATAACTGTGGTGTCTTAGTCATAACCGTAAGGCAGTAAGGTGAGCGTACACGACACGCAAGACTTACATTACAATCTAACTAGAACATCGAGGGTTCGAGTCCCTTAACAGATGGCAACAGATACAGTTGCTATGCCGTTATGTCCTAGTGCGTATGCCAGTTATACAGGTTGTGTCCCTGTCCGTGCTGGTAAAGTTGTGATGAAGTCGTGCTGATGCCAATGAAAACCTCGGGAGTTATGACCCGCTTGGAAAATATAGGTGCGCTACATGCAATGACCTCTCTTCACATGCGTTTGCGATTCGTAGTGTGAGTGTGAAGCGATGCACACTCATATAATTCAATCAACCATAAACAAATGTGTATCGGAGATGTGTATCATGGCTAAGAAATCCAAAGGCAACAAGCAGAAGTCTGCTCGTGGCCACATAGAAGGGAACGTCATACGTTGGCGTGAAAAGAAAGAGTTAATACGTGTAGATAAGGACGGCAAGCCTATAAAGAAAGGCTCCCCCATCAACACGTTCGATAAGAACTGGTTGTCAGGTCAGTTGTTGTCTGACATATCAGCACCGCCGGTAATACCTCGGCGGGAATCCCCTCCCTCCAATGTAACCAGCATTGCTGCCGCTCGTGAGAAGAAAGCGGAGGCAAGTAAGCCTGTGTCACAGTCGGGTAATGAAGCTGAAGTTGTGAAGACTGCTCATGCTACCAAGCATGGCTGGCTGCATGACAAGGCTTTGGCTATGAGTGAGTTCAAGCACTGGTCTCGTCTGTCCAAAGAGATAGGCCGTCAGCGGTGTGGCTCAGAGCCGTGGGTAAAACGCAAAGGCAAGCTGTCAAGCCCCAGCCTTGAGGCTGCTCGTGAAGCAGCACAGAATGGGCACAAAGGTTTGATAAAGCTACGGTTTAAGAAACCGCCGAGCATCACTCACAACCCGCTCCTGAAGGCCGAAGAACATGGTGGCTATTCTGTTTTTGAAAAGAAACACAAGCCGCTCGATCCCAAGTTCTATATGCCACCCAAGCAGACTGGCTCTGCTGGTATGGCACCATCCGGTCTACCTATCCGTGTATTTACCGAAGGTGGTAAGTATGCTCCCCCTGAAAGTTCTGTAGTATATACTACTGGTCTGCCACCAACCCCAACACGGGACTGGCGGGCAAGTAACGACGCACAT
>TARA_R100001530_G_C4321523_1_pt1 | contig 48312 bp, 50 predicted proteins | sample TARA_R100001530 | Tara Oceans TARA_R100001530 (sample SAMEA2622166) | marine metagenome | biome: marine biome (ENVO:00000447); feature: mesopelagic zone (ENVO:00000213) & marine oxygen minimum zone (ENVO:01000065); material: "saline water (ENVO:00002010), including plankton... | reverse complement strand
TTTCTGAGAACATGGGTAACTTTGTACGCTCAGGTGAGAAAGATGCATTCGCTAAAGCTAGGAAGCCTACAGGTGCATTAGACCGTGTTGGTCGTATGGCTGCTAAGATTACTGAGGACATTGGCTCTAAGTTACAGAATAGTAAGTTAACGTCATTAGAATACTTTGGTAGTAGAGTAACTGAAATTGGTCGTGGTTACGGTGGTAACATCAGACGTAAGGCTACAGGCGGCATAATTCGTGACGGAGTATATAAAGAGAGTATGATGAAAATCATGCCTCAGTACGTGCGTATTATGGATGATTACGCTGCTGCTCACGGTGCTGGTGCAGTAGGTAAGATGAACGCACAGCAGAAAGCGGGTGCTGATAGTAAGATTGTGAAACAATTCAACCGTGATGTATTCCGTGTACAAGAGTTACGTCGTCAAGGACGGACGAGTGAAATCAATGTACATAAGTCTGTACTTGAGTTCGTCGACCAGTGGGATAAGTACATGGACTTCAACCACAATACATTAGTGGAAGCAGGTGTAGGTGGATTCACTAAAGACCGTAAAGTCAAGCACTATATCCCACATATATGGGAAAGTGCTAAGCTGAAGCACATGATGAAAGTGCATGGTGAGGATAAAGTATACGAGTTATTCAGAAGAGCATACAAGTCTGCTATACAGAGTGGAACTAATCCTGCTGACGTAAGTGAAGCGAACCAACTAGCAAACAAACTAGTTGATTGGATTATAGAATCAGATGAGACAGAACTTGACCAATTCCTACCAGTGAAAGATAGTCGTGCAAAACAACGTATGGACATTGATACAACTATGGAGTTTGAAGGTTTATCTATTATGGATATTCTAGATGATGAAGTAGCTGGTATTGGTATGAAGTACTCCAATCGTATGGCAGGTTGGGTAGGTTTAAGTAAGTCAACTGATGGTACACTAACTTCGCAGATGGATATTGAACTGTTCAAGAAGAACATGATAGCTGAAGCCAAAGAGAAAGGTATTGACAGCAAGAAGTATGAACAGTACTACGACGATGTTATTAACCTAATGTTTGGACGACCTACTCGTGGTGGACTCACAGCAGAACTACGTCAGTTGAAAGACCTTACAGCACTAACACGTATGGGTGGACTAGGTACTGCACAGTTAATCGAGACTGGACAAGTAATAACAAGGTCTGCACTGAACTTATCGGCTAGTAATGCGAAGCGAGTAATTGCTGACAACGTCACGGCTAGTAAGAGTGAAGATAGCCTAATGAGGGAAATACAATCAATTAGTAGCATAACAGATGATATTGAATGGTTGGATAGACAGTCCGTACACTTAGACCAAGCTGAACTACAAAAGCTTAACAAGATGCGACAAGTAAGTTTGTACCTAGCAGATAAGGCCACTTTCGGTAGCCTAAAAGCGCCTGCTAGCCGTTTGCTGGGGAAAACTACTGGCTTCAATGCAGTTAGGCGTGCTCAGTCAAGAATCGCTCAGATGAGCTTTACGGTTGACGTAATGCGGCATTTTAAGGCTGGGAAAGGGGTAATGGGCAATCAGCGGATGGCAGACTTAGGTTTGACAGAAGTCGATGGTACAGACTCTGGAATGTCAGAAGTTGTAAGTAAGTACGTCGAGTTTGATGGTGACGGATACCCTACTAAATTAAATGTAGACAAGTGGCCAGACGATGTACGCGAGAGATTCCAATTTGCAATGTTACGCGAGGAGGCCCAACAGGTTCAGCGTACACAAGTTGGAGAGTTACCACCGTGGATGAATAGACCGTTAATGTCACTAGTATTCCAATTCCGTCAGATGCCTATCGTAGCTAATAATAAACAGTTAGGACGAAACATGGCGTTTGCAGATAAGGAAGCAGTGACAGCGACTATGCTGAATGCAGCTATCTCTGGGATGGTTCGGTACAGTAAGTTCGCTGTGTTAGGTGTAGGTTATGCCTCACTTACAGACAGTGACGTACAAGAGCCTAACTACAAAATGATGCAGACAGACAAGTACATTGCACAGTTTGGTATATTCCCTGATGCGAAAGACTTCGTAATGGGAGCGTATCAAGCAGGCACTTCGGACAAACCTTTAGAACGTATGAAGGATGAAGTGTTCGGTCAGATACCAGCAATGGGTTTAATGAGTGACTACAAAGAAACACTCACTAACGATATGGGTTCTCGTGAACAGATTGAAGCCGCACAAGGTCTTGTGCCTTTAGGTAATACCGCTTATGCAGATATGGTGCATACGTGGATGGTAGATACATTCGGAGAATAAAGAATGGCAAAGACGCGTAACGACATAGTTAGTAACGGAAGCTCTACTATATATGATGTGACCTTTGATTTAGGTTTCATTAAGAAAGAACATATATATGTATATGCAGAAGGTAGTAACTATACAGTTCAGTTAGCTTATAACTGGATTAGTGATACGCGTATTGAATTGGTAGCACCTGTTCCGGCAGGTGACACCTTTCACATACGCAGAGTAGTACCACGTGACCAGTTAACAAACGATTACGAAGATGGTGCAATACTCAGAGAAGATAACTTAGATTCGTCTTTCCTACAGGCATTGATGGTTCTAGAAGAACTCTCTGATGGTTACTTCTTAGTAGATGGTAGCGAGTTTAGTGTTGAGAACGACATTAACCTAGATGGTCAGAAGTTAGTGGGTAGTGACATTATTAATGCTATCCAAGTGTTCTATGAACGCAATGGTGGAACACTAGCAGTAGATAATGTACAAGCTGCTATTGATGCGTTAGATAGTTATCGTGTTTCTATGCAAGGTAACTTAACTTCAAACAACGCGAGTATTAGCACACTTACATCAGACTTAGATGCAGCAGAAGTACAGATACAAGCAAACTTAGACAACATCGACCAGTTCCGTTTAGACATTGCAGCCAATGCGCTAGACATTAGTGCGTTGAACACTAATAAGATGGATAGGGATGTTGATGCAGTATCTGGTAATGTTGCTGTATTTAACAGTGCAGGTCATGCGATTGATAGTGATACGTCTATTGATGACATTATCAACTCAGCACCAACATACTCTCAGGAGACAGTACCAACTGGTGTAATACCTGAGAACGCTATTTGGTACAACCCGTCAATCCCCGCTTATTTCATTTACTATGTAGATGGAGACAGTAGTCAGTGGATTGAGATAGGGCAATCAATACAAAGTGAAGTAGTACCAGACCCTAGTTTATATACCACAACACTAGATATTGTTAATAGTAGTGTTGCTTACCCAGTGGGTACGGTCATTACCACTACAGGGTACTCAGCGAATGGTGATGGTGGTGCCGGGTTGTGGGAACTCACGAACATAGTAGATAGTCCGTCAAAAGAGCCGTACGAGCTAGGTGAACCATCGCTACGGGATGCTTCGGGTAGAACTTGGGTATTAGTAGGGCAGACAGTGAATGTACTAAGTATAGGTGCAACCGCAGACGATACTGGATTTAACAATAAGTTGGTTCTTTTTGCGGGGATACAAGCAGCTAACAGTGGGTACACAAAACTAGACCTGCAAGGACTAAATTTTTACACCCAAGATTTTGTGGCAGCAACACTGCAAGATAAATTCGAGATAGCGAATGGTAGTATTACGTACAATGGACTAACACATGTTCAGTATGTACTAAGGCTAAAAACCATATCGGATTTGATAGTCAAGGACTTAGAGGTAAATGCGAGTAGTTTAGCAGCGAAAGCATTATTGATAAATCCTAACAACGCAGCATGTAAGATTGATGTTATCAGATGTGATATAGGGAACACATTGCAGACAGATACCGTTACCGGTTTCGCAGCGTGTGTCCAAGTATCCCCTGAGTCTGGTGTTGGGGATTACTTTGAAAGTTGTAATGTCATAGGTGGTAAGTACTATAACTCGACAAGCACAAAAACCAACACAGGTAAACTAACTTCAGTTGGTAGAGGTGTGTACGTATCTGACTGCGAGTATAGTACGGTAAGCGAGGTACGGGTAGAGGATATAGGGCCGTATTACGATGGAGACGGTGTAGTTGTGACTGCTGAGGGTTCAGTAGTAGGGCGCAGAGCTAGCTTCAAAGCGCGAGTTGGTAACTGCTACTTTAAAGACTGTCAGAAACGGGCAGTGAAGTTGCAAGTAGCTCGGGCAACCGTGAGCAACATAGAAGTAGAGCGGACACAGGCGTTTACGAAAGCTGACGGTCAAAGTGAAGTAGGTATGTTAGAAGGTGGTGTAGTGACAGACGTTCATTGTACTTACGCGAATGGTGCAGAACCAACTAACATTGTTAGCTTTATTGTAAATAACCCTGACACATACACAGGTGTGCCTTGTAGTGTAGACAACATAACAGTCAGTAGCGAAAACCCATTAGGTATAGTAGAGGACATTGTAGGTTTCGCACTGTACGCAAGTGACACAACATTAGTCGGCTGTCGGATGAGTAACATAAACCTATCCTGTAAAGTTCGGAACATTGCTAGAGTGTACACTGCAAACCAAGCGAGTAATACTAGGCACTTTGCACCGTTACTAATAAAAGATGTTAACTTTGAAGGTTGGGCTGGTACAGCAGAAGATGGAGTGCTATTCATGACGAGGGGTGCATCAAGTTATAATGGTGTAGACCTTAACGCACAGCATGTAGTAGCGAGAGACAAGACAGTAGCCCCTCTGAGCCACTTGAGTTCATTACCTGGGTCTACAGCGTTCCTATCGGTAACTACTATTTACGCAGAGGCAATAGCAGTGTCTGACCCTCGGTTTATCGAGAAGTACGGGGGTGGTGCAAGAGTTATTACATACCCTGTCACAGAAGGTAGTACAATAGACATTAGATTCACACTAAAGTCAGCATACAGCGCAGTGTTAGTGACGGTAATGTTTACGTCTAGTAGAGACGACGATTTTAATAAACTGCACACAGGCGGTGTAATTCAGGCGTCAATAAGTAGAGCGTACTACGCTGAGACTGTAGCTGGGATAAAGAGTTCAGCACAGACCGGTAGCATAGCTATAACACCTAGTGGGACTAGTAGAGAGTTCAACGTAACGAAAAGCGCAGGCTCTACAAACTCATCAGGCTACATAACAGTTGTGATAACGGACAACGGTGACGCTGAACAAGCTTAAGGAGATACGATGGCAATACCAGATTATCCAAACAACCCAGCAGTAGACGATGAGTTTACTGTAGGGTTAGTAACGTTTATCTGGGATGGTGAGAAGTGGAGGCGTAAGCCTCTACCATCACTAGCACCAGATGCAAGTAATATACAGTACGACAACACTAACACCGGTATGGTGGCAGGTAACGTACAAGACGCAGTTGATGAACTGTACGCAGGTTTAACATTAGACACAACAACAAGCCTAATTAACTACAATAAAACAGCAACCGTTGGCACTGTAGCCACTACACGAGGGTTTACGACAGAGGGCGACGGTAGTGGTGCTCAGTGGAAGCGGGTGTCAGGTTCAGGAGCAAGCTCACAAAGTCCCAGTGATACAGGCAACGCCTACATATATGATGCGCTAGGGAATCGTTGGGATATAGTGCCAGACCACGGTTCAGTAAATGTTGACCAGTTAGGTGCCTTAGGGGACTGTACGGGTGTGGGTGTTGGGACTGATGACACAGCAGCGTACCAATCTCTACTAAACTGGGCTGGTGGAGGCGATTACCGAAAAGTATCCAACTCGCATAACAAGCGATACAGAATCACAGCGCAGATAGATGCAAATTACTCTTCTGGCAGGCGCGGTATGGAGATTGACTTTGCTGGCCCAGTAACACCAGACGCAACAGCGTTCTGGGCGTTTAGGTTCACAGGTTATCGGGATAGTAAGTTCCGTATGTACGTACTGGAAGGGGGTGTGGACGCTGACTATTCACAAGAGAACCCAGTAGGAGGTTCGCTAGCGTTCGATTTTATAGCGTGCAGACGGTGTAAGATAGACATTGACGCGGAAAGCTATCTAGGCCGAGTAACACAAACACGGTCGTCTAACACACCATTCAAGCTATCGTTCTTAGACTTCTATCTTAACTGTGGAGATATAACAACTTCACCTGGCTCACAACCTTGTGGTCAAGCGGGATTCTTTAGAGGTACATCCGCGTTTGGTGGGTTCCGCTATATAAACTGTGCATGGAATAAATACATGCCAGTGTTTGATTCTATAGTTGACTGTGTGGTTGAGCACGCAGAGTTTGGGCCAAGTCCGGCTATCCTGTCATCATGGGAGTGGAGGGGTTGCGGTTCGTTATGGTTGGGTGAAATGCTATATGGTGACGAGACAGGCACACAAACGGGAATGTTATTTACAACTAACGCGGGTGGTACAGGTTGTCGTCGGGTTGAGATACAAAATTTCTTTAGCGTATTTTGCGACACAGCCATAAAGTACGAGAACAGCGAAGCGGGTGACTACGCCCTCAAGATAACAAACCTACAGACACGAGACTCAACAACGGCAGGGCTTGTCCTAAATAACGTCAAGGGTGCTGATGTGCAAGTCAAGTCACAGGCTGACGCAAGTGCAATTATAATGCAGTCTGGCTGCAGGGATATAAAAGCCGATGTGTATGGTGACTTAAACCTAAAAGAGTCGGTGATTGTCGAGGCGGGGGTAAGTGATGTAGTGCTTACAGGGACTTCACGAGATGCATCACAAGAGCTAGCAAGTACATACGCTAATGTAAGGGTGGACTCTGTAGACTCAGGGATAGTTATAGACGAGTTTCATACAAGAGGTACATCAGCAAGTGGGTCTCTAGACTTAATAACAGGTAATGCTGTAGTAGTTCGAGGGGGGAGGTTAGAGGCGCAGCCAAGCCTAACTGACTCTAGTCCTAGCTCAGCTTTAGACGTTAACGGATTGCGTACAAAATACTACGGGGTAGCGACAATACCGACTGGCTCATCCAGCGTTGTAGTTTCGCACCAACTTTACCAGCAACCTTCCTTTATAATAGTTACGGGCAGGCAGAGAAGCGATGTGCGTTACAGTTCTGTGAATAGTACAACGTTCGCACTGAATATTGACTCAAATGCGGCAAGTGATATCGAAGTATCATGGGTGGCTGTGACGAGTGATGGAAGAATCTAACGTAGTGAACATAGCATAGGTTATAAGTGACCAACGGAGTAATAATGAAACGAAACTTAACATCACGAGAGTACACAGGTAACACTACGTTGCCTGCTAATCAAAATCGTGGGTACTTCTACATAGTATTCACAACGGGTACTGGCACAGTAGAGTTCAACAAGGGTGGTGGGCTAGTTCCCATCGCAAGCGGTGAGCACTACGAGCCATACGTTGCGCCAATCGGTGAAATCTCAGTAGTGACTACAGGTACGTTCGTAGTCATAGAAGGCTGATATGCCTGATTGGAACGGTACAACCTGAGCTGCTATGAGTATTGACAGGTGGGTGTAATGATAAAACACGAGAGACGCACAGTGAAACAAGATTCCTTCCACAAGTGGGTGGCAACGATTGTCGCCATAGTAGTACTTGCGTGGGGTGGTCTTGCTTATTTTGTTCAAGCAGAAGATAATAAGACTAGACTAGAACTACAAAGTCAAATCAACTTATTGAACAGTCAACAAGCTGTCGATATGAGAGTTAACGAACTAGTATTCAAGATAGATAAACAACTATCAAATATTGAATCACAACTGCATCGTCAGAACTCACTGATTGAAGAAGTACGTAAATTACGAAATGAGGTCAACGACTTGAAAGTTCAGTTAGCAACGAGGGTTAAAGTATGATAGCTGCAATCACAGCAATTGGTGGTTTAGTTAAATCATGGTTAGACCGGAAAGCTAAAGAACAGGTCGCAAAGGCAGACGCTTATGCACAACGTAAGAACATTGAAGCAACGTACGATAACATAGCGTTACAGAACATGAAGTTCTCAATGAAAGATGAGTTCCTGTTAGTAATCATTTGGGCACCCATAGTATTAGCGTGGTTCGACGAGGAGCGAGCTAGTGCGTGGGTAGCGTTTATAGGAGAACTCCCTGTATACTACCAAGTGTTATTGTTCGGTACAGTAGCATCAGTGTTTGGACTACGTTGGTTAATAAGTAGACAAATAAAGCAGGTGTTAACGAAATGAGTAAAGCAACAGAATCGAAATTGGAGGCCCTTCACGGGGCCGTAGCCACTGTTCTTACGGCTCAAATTGAACACAAGGCAGAGGTTAAGGAATTTGACGAAGACGGCTTAGAAGTGGGTACAGGGGAAATGGTGCATACTGCTACCCCTGCTACTATTGCCGCCGCCATTAAATTTCTGAAAGACAACCAGATTACTTGTGACATTGAGAACAACACTGAAATGAATAACCTACGTGAGACACTGGCGAACAAACAACGTCGGTCACGGTTAGGTAATGCTAAAGATGCAGCACATCTAGCAGTCGTAGGTGAAGAGTAGGTAAAGAATGAACATAGACGGCTTATCTTACAGTGAACTTGTAGAACAGGTTGGTGTAGATATTGCCGCTGCTATCATGGAACGTAGGTCAGATGACAGCATAGACGACTCTGTCGATGGAGAATACTCCGATGCAGAGTGGGAGTCAGTACTACAGGAACGTCCAGAAATGGGTCTTCCAGAAGATGCTGAGTTCACACGTATGGCTAATGACAGAGACTATATGCTGTCTCTATCTGACATAGAACAAGAGTGTGTGATGCGTTGGGCTGAGATTGAAGCCTTGCGTGAACACTATGCGTTGTTTGAAGACTTTCTGTATGACTGTATGACTGAGCTTATGGGATTCAATTGTACAGAACTTCAAATAGACATAGGACGTTTCCTACAATCAGACGTTAAATACGGAATGATTCAGGCACAGCGTTCGCAGGCGAAGTCTACAATCGTGGCCATGTTCGCAGTTTGGCAGTTGATACATGACTGTAAACACAGAATACTAATTATATCGGCAGGCTCAGAAGTTGCAGCAGAGATTGCTAACTGGGTAATACAGATTATCATGAATTGGGGCATACTTGAGTGTATGCGTCCTGACAGACAACATGGTGACAGAGCATCTAGTAAAGCGTTTGATGTTCATTGGCAACTAAAGGGTGCGGAGAAGTCACCGTCCATCGCGTGTATTGGTATAACAGCCAACATGCAGGGTCGTCGTGCTGACTTACTAATCCCTGACGATATAGAATCATCAAAGAATGGTTCAACAGAAGTGCAACGACAAGCACTAGAACATTTGTCGAAAGACTTTACATCAATATGTCAGAAAGGTCGTATCATGTATCTTGGTACACCACAGACTGTTGACTCCATCTACAACAACTTGTCAGCTCGTGGTTACACAATACGGGTATGGACAGGTCGAGTACCAACACAAGAAGAAGCTAAGTTCTATGGAGACACATTAGCGCCGTTTATTCGACGTATGATGGATGACCCTAAGAACCAGATAGGCGGTGGACTAGATGGAGACAGAGGTGTTCCAACAGACCCTATTCTACTAGACGAGGAAGCATTAACAGCTAAAGAGTCTGACCAAGGTGCAGCATACTTTAACTTGCAGCACATGTTGAATACGGAAATGTCTGATGAGAACAGGCATCCTCTGAAAGCTAAGAACTTGTTAGTGATGCCATTCGGACACGACAAAGCGCCGGGAGAACTAACGTGGCTACCAAGCCCTGAGAAGTTAATTAACTCAGCAGGCAAGTTCAACAGTAAACCACAGTTCTATCGTCCATTTAGTACAAGTGTAGAAGTATACGAGTACGAAGGTAAGATGATGTATGTAGATACTGCTGGTGGTGGTAACAATGGAGATGAGACTGTAGCTGCGGTTACATACTTCCTACATGGTTACATCTTCCTAGCAGAAATACTGAAAATCCCAGGCGGTTACAGTGACGAGTATTACCAACAGTTAAGTAAGTTAGCTATTAAGCATAGTGTAAACATCATTGAGGTTGAAAAGAACTTCGGTAATGGTGCATTTGCTGCTGCATGGAGACCTGTATTACAACGAGTATACAAATCCGCTGGACTATCTCATGCACCTTCTATTGAAGATATATGGGAATCAGGACAGAAAGAACTACGTATTATTGATACCTTAGAGCCTGTTATGGGCAGACATAGATTAGTAGTACATGAAGACATTATTGACTATGATGTAGATAGTGTGCAGAAGTACCCTATCGAACACAGAGAACAGTATAAGTTCTTCCATCAGATGCAGAAGATTAGTCGTGAACGTGGTGCATTACTACATGATGACTCAATTGATGCTGTAGCTGGTGCCGTACGCTACTGGACGGATAGAATTGCAGTAGACGAGAAAGTACGTATGCAACAGAAAACCACTGACGAGAACATAGAGTTCTTTAAAGAGTGGGGCGGTGACATAGGTACGCACCAAAACGGCGTGTTAGGACTTAGTTCAGACAGGTTCAACAAAACACGCAGACATTAATATAAGAGAAGGAAAAGAAGATGAGTAAAGCTCGCTTCCCGCAACGTCTTGACATTCGAGACATGCCTCGTGACAAATCACGTTCATTAGGTGCGTTACGTCAGGCACTATGTGCATCATTTAACTACTGCCGCAAGTATCCAACAAAGATGGCTATCTTGAAAGAAGTACTTAAATATACGTACAATCGAATCAATGAGTTCGAGAAAGAACTAGCAGCACATGAAGCTAGTAAGTCAGATAGTAAGTCAACAGACAGCCCTGAATCCACTGAGAAGGCTCCTGTAGCTGACCCTAAGCAATCAGGCGACTCTACTGAGAAAGCTCCTGTACAGGTCGCTGAGCAAGCAGAACCGACTCCTGCTAAATCTAAATCTACTAAATAAAGGAATAACCTAACATGGCAAATTCATTAGGAATCCCAGAACGTACTATGTTGCAGATTGTTGACTCTGCAAACTCTATCAACACTATCGGTGGAGTAGACGGGCGCAAGTCTACATATCAACCTTTAGTTGTTCGTATCACTGACCATGACCGTGATGGTGGTGTTGGTGAAACAGACAATCCAGAAAACATGGCGCTGTTCTTATCCATCCGTCATGGCGAACCTTGGAAGAATGATGTGGGTATTGAACATATCCTGTCAGAAGGTGACGCTACTAAGACGGACGCTACAGTAATCTACCCTAACTTTGATTACTCTACATTCGAATAAGTAATAAGTTATAAGTAATATAAGGAAGTAGTATGTACTATAAGCTGTACTATGTAGTATGTACTACCTCCTGTACTTTCATTATATACTATGTTCTATGTTATATGTAGTACTCACAAGTTGTTTTAATGTATGCAGCTCAAACGGCGAAAAAGGGCTAAAATAGGCCATTTTAAGGGTAAATAGTACACTTTTTGTACAGTGATTTAGCACTTTTCCCTTATAAATCAAGGACTTTTATTTCTCGCACTTATATAGGGAATTAATGGCTTAATGACCGTTACAAATCCCACAAAGTGGGGTAACAACGTAGTAAGAAGCCTATACAATAGAGATAACCAATAAGAACCAATACACAACATTGGTAAACATTGTAGAACACATTGGTCATACATTGGTTACAATAGTATCAAAATAGTAAAAACACATTGTAGTTATGAGGGGATACTCCATCCCATACCCATAAATCATATGTCCCCCATAGGCCACTCACTCACTCACTCATTCATTCGCTGGCGCTCATTCATTCGTTCGTTCGTTTAGTGTGCCATAAGTAAACATCGAGTGAACATTGAGCATCCATTGGTTGTTACTAACATTTGTGTATGTGTGGGCTTACGCCCAGATATGTCTCTTTTGTACAAAGAGGCTATCATGTTAATACAACATACAACATACATATGTCTCTTTTGCGAATCGGTTATGCTTAGTGTATACATTGTGTATATACATTGTGTAACCATTGTCTACACATTGAAGAGATATTGGAGAACATATCATGTCATACGAACAAGAGTGCAAAGCATTGGTAATCATTGAGTACACTGTAATAACACTTGTACTAGCATTGGCTGTAACATTGGCTGCTTGGTTGTTTGATAACTTTGATACTCAACAGGAAGAGATACGTAAGGCTAATGCTTGTATAGAACGTCTTGTGTTATTAGATGTTGAGCGTCGTGATATTGAAGTGCATGGTGCACATTGTTGGGTTAAGCAATAAGTTAAAGAGTAATAAGGAGCTACATATGTCTTTTTCGTCTGCGTCAAACAAACTAAAAACAATAAAACTTAACACTACATACATAGTTAGCCACACTGATGAAGAGTGTGCTAAACCACAAGCTGTCTACTTATTTGCTTACACTTCGAGAGTAGGAAAGAAATCAATCGTAGTGAGAGTTAACAAACGCTCTATCCCTGTTAATGCTAAGACAGTTGCTGAGAAGGGTATTATAAAGGCTTTGAGTATCAAGCGTAGATATGCTGGTGTTAGTCAGTGTGAGTACATATTTATATCTGGGGCATTGACACTTCTGTCTAGGATTCAGTATCAAAAGGATGTATTTAGTAAAGAAGCTGCTTAACAAGTAGCTAATCCATCTATCTGTTAGGCCACGTACAACTATTACTAGGCGAGGTCCGTGGCCCAAAGAATTTAACGAATGAGCGGAAACGCTATTTAATCTTTATTGGAGTTATATCATGTTATCATTTGTATCAAACAACATCGCTAAAGCTGTATCTGTGAACACTATCCAAGAGGAAGTGAATGTATTGCTGGACACAGCACGTAATGACATTGCGTTATTCGAAGCTGTTGAGGAATGGTTAGCAAATGAACTGGGTACATTGCCTGTCATCGAAGAAGGTGAAGTCAGTGTTAAGTATCAGAACTCACGTGGTTGGGTGATGTACAAACAACAATCTCTGTCACAATCATTATGGGTGATAGCTATGCAACAAATGCAATATCATGGTGCTGTTAACGCAGACCTAGTTGCTGTTGCATCTGCTAACTGGATTAATGACCATGTGTATCAAGAGTTTGATGACCTTGGGCAAAAGAACCATAAGAAGGTTACTGTGACTAAAGATGAGTTGTTAACTACTGCTAAAGAAGTAGTGGCTGCAATGCATCATTGTAACCTTATCAACAGTGAGCTTGAAAAGAGTAAAGTTCGCCTGTTAGATGGTAACATTATAACTGTCAAGGCATATAAAATGTCTGATGAGTTACGAACTGCATTGAATGAGTTAATTGATTCAATGCGTGAAAGAGTGGCAATGAAATGTCAACCACTGCAGAACAAACCAATGGACTGGGTGGATGCCAAGACTGGTATCGCTGATGGTGCTAACATGAAGTTAGTGTCTGGTTCAAAGCTTCGTACTAAGAAGGTTGATAAGCATGTGTTAGATGCTGTTAACAAATTACAAAGTGTTAAGTTCACTGTAGCGCCTTGCATCTTAGAGGCTGCTAAGGATATGAAGCTAAATGGTCAACTGTACAAAGGTGATACATTGAAAGGTATGTTCAAGCTCAAGGAACTTAATGCTGAAGCGTTCGACTTATATCGTGAGATTGAGACGTTGGACGGTAAAGAGTTCTACTTCCCTGTTACGATGGATACTCGTGGCCGCATGTACTACAGAGGTGGTCTGTTATCACCTCAGGGCGTTGATTTCTGTAAAGCTGCCTTCCAGTTCGCTGGATTTAAAAAGCTTGGCAGAAACGGTTTCAAGGCGATTTGTATTCATACGGCTAATGTCCTTGGTTTTGATAAAGCCAGCATTAAGAATCGTATCAAGTTTGTTCAGAAGAATTGGGCTAAATTGATGGAGATTTCGAGCCATATGGACGTTAGAGAGGCATTTAAGGGTGCTGACGTGTTCCAAGCCCTTGTTGCTGTTAAAGAGCTACAGCGGCTCGCTCAGATTGATTCTGATTGGGCTGACAAAGAATCCAACTTGGTATGCCATCAAGATGGAACATGTAACGGTTTACAACATATGGCTGCTATCACTGGCGACCGGCCTACAGCAATCGCTGTTAACTGTGTCGCATCATCACAAGAAGATGAACCAGCAGACATATATGGCATAGTTTCTGAGGCAGCTGTGAAGTTTGCAGTTGATGACTCAGTAGCTGAGCTTATTAAGAAGTACGGTCGTGATATGGCTAAGAACCCAGTAATGGTTACAGGCTATGGAGCGTCTGACAACACAATTATTACCAACACTCAAGAATATCTTGCGCTGAAAGGTGAAGACGTGAGTATGGGTAAGGATGTTGCAGAAGCTTACTTAGGTGCTATCCAGAGCGTTGCGGGTGCTGTTACTCAGTTAACAGATGCTATCTCAAATCGTATGACTTATGCAGTTAAAGATGGTAAGCGTCAGTTTACTTGGAAAGCTGCTGATGGTTTCATAGCATCAACTTGTTATGAAGAGTTTGAAGATGTAACAATCCGTGTAGGTCAATCATTGTCAGTACGTATGCGTGGTCAGGGTAAACAACATATCGACCAACGTAAGACAGTACAAGCAATGTCTCCTAACTTCGTACACTCTATTGATTCCTGTCACCTTCGGATGGTAGTGAATGCGGCAGAGTACGACTTAGTTGCTGTTCATGATTCAGTAGGTAGCTCACCTTGTGATTACTTCACAACCAGCTCATTGATTCGTGAGAAGTACGCTATGGTTCATAAGTGCTACGATGCACTGGCTGACCTTTGTGAGTCTATTGATGAATCAAAGCCTGAGTTCCCAGTTGAGAATGACTTCTGTGCTAAAGAAGCTCTGAAATCAGCTTACATTTTCTCTTAATAAACAAAGGCGGCGTAACAGCCGCCAAATTGGAGTAAGTTATGAAACTTGTAGATGTACTAAAACGAATTAAAGAAGACACAGTACTTAGTATTGGTATTTGTGGTAACTACAAACGAATAGCCTATGAACACGAGTTACCAGATAGTTTAGATGAGTTCGACGAGTGTATGGTAGCAGCGTGTGAAGGTTGGGTGTATTTCTCAGGTAATTGGATGTTTCCAATAGCATATGAGGGGTTACGTGAGGCTGATGCATATGAGTTACGGCATAAATGGACTGGTGAGTACGGTCGTCGTCGTATGGAACTACTAGATAGAATGATTGGTATTGCGGAGGATATGTAATGATTGTTACAGTGATTGGTTCGAGAAGTACACCAGCTATCGTCCTTACGAAGATGATTGAGATTAACAAGTGGTTAATGAAGTCAGGTGTAGTAGTTCGCTCAGGTGCAGCAGGTGGTGCTGACTCCACAGTTAACACTGCTTACAATGAAAGTGTTGAAGCTGGTATTCCTGTAAAACATCCAGAGGTTTATATACCTTGGGGTGGGTTTGGCAGTGAGATACGGGGACACATTCATTACTCAGTACAAGGTTACAACATGAATGCGCGTCAAATAGCACAACAAATGCACCCAGTATGGGAGCGTTGTTCTCATGGTGCAAAAGCATTACACACTCGTAACGTGTGTCAGATACTAGGTAGCGAATTACAGCACCCATCAGACGTTGTTCTATACTGGTGTCGTGAGAAAGGCGGCGAGCCAACTGGTGGAACAGCAACTGCTGTGCGACTAGCAAAACATCATAATGTTAAATGTGTGAACATGATTCATGCAGATTGGAGTAAACAACTACGGGAAGCATTAGGTATCCCTTTGTAGTTTAGAGAGGGCTTATGGTTGCTACTAGACGTAGTGGTGGCGGACGTAAGCCCACAGTACATCCGAACCCGTTCGTAATATACGATGAGTGGGGAGACCCAGAGAATATACTTTGGGGCACAGAAGACGTATTAGACATACGCATTGAAGACATTCTTGTTGGTTGTGTTAGAGCGTTTAACGCAGGCAGTAAGAGACAGAATTATATTAATTGGTACAAGTTGCTGAGGACATACCGCAATGTATGGGAGTTGTCAGCAACTAACATCAAGGCGTACTTAGGTTGCTCTGATTCACAGGTACATAGGTACATGCAAGTTATTAAACTAGCTAACCCATTTATTGATAGATACATGGAAGGGCGTAGCGGAAGCAGTGTAAGAGGCTATGTAGACCTCACCTTCGGGCAAGTACGGGCAGGATATAATGTACTAGGAAAGCCGAAGGAGGGAGTAGTCGAAACAAACAAAACTGGAGACAAATCATGCAATTCAATCCAAAAATCGTTACAGCAGTTGCTGGCCAAAGCAAAGTAGATAAGAATGGCCATGCGGTGACCAAGAACGTATGTAACGGTCGCGTTGGTGGTCATCATGGTGCAACCAAAGATGATAACTGGCGTGAGCGCCATAACAAGAAACAATTAGTCACACGACGTGTTGCAGTTAGCGACCCGTACTCGTAAGTAAGTAAAGAGTAGTTTTCGTTGTGAGAGGCTATTTATTATAAAATAAATGCTAACGACAGCGTACAAATGAAGGCAGTAGCATAATAGCTAAACACCTTCCAAGGAGTGAGTCTTCCTTGTCATAAGAAAAGACCGTAGACCGCCGAGCTACGTATTAAGAAAGTAGGCACATTTAATGAGTGCATTAATGATAGTGTACTGATTAAATAATTAACTAAGGAGAAACACCATGAAAAATAGCAGTTCAAGTAAGTTCAAAATGATTGGCCAACAAAAGGCTTGGAAACGTGAGATGCGTAAACAGAATGAACAAGACCGAATCATGACACCACAGAAAAGTGATGCTATGTTACGTGGCTACGAGTTCATCCAAGCGTTTATGTCTCATGGTGTACAAGTAGTGCGGTGAGTTTATGAACTTATTAAAAAGAGGTTGGCGTAAGTTACGTGCTAACGTACAACCAATTGTTTCAAAGTATGTAGAATGTGATCGTATATCATTAGGAGTGTCTGACTTCAGTGTATGTGTGCATGTATGGAACAATAACGACATCACTGACTTTATATACATATCACGACCACTAGAAGAAATAACATTGAAGATGGTGGTTAAAGAAATTCATAAGTACTTCAACAACTAAGTGCTTAGAATGAGAGGATAGTATCCTCATACGTATGAGCATATATCTTTGGGACGCTCACCCAACTTAAACTTAAAAGAAAGGAAACAACAATATGTCTAAATTTGATTTTTCAGCACTGGAAGCAGCAGCAGTATCTAACAACTTCTCTGGCGCTTCACGTACTCCAACCTATGCCTTGCCTGTAGAAGAAGCTCGTGCATGTGTTAAAGTTCGTGACGGTAACAAGAAGCCAGCCGAAGACGGTACTCAAGCACTGACCCTAGCACTGGGTAAGTACACTCTGCCTCTAGATGTTGTCAAGCAAGGCGCGACACGTATCAATGCATCAGCCGAACAAGTTGAAGGTTTCACTGAAACTCTACTTGCTGCTGTTGAAGCTGGTCAGTTCGATAATGAAATCATTGCTGCTCAGAAGCGTGGCGAAGAAGCAGCTAACAAACCTGCTGCTCCAAAGGCTGAGACTCCTGTAGAAGAAGAAGCCCAAGAAGCACCAGAAGGTGTAGACTTGGATTCTCTGTAATCTATAGTTGGCATTGCCGTATAGCCGTCTAATGACGGTTATACACAATGTTAATTAACAGGAGCAAGGGATGTTATGTAGTATCAACAGAGTAGGGTGTAAACATGTTTGGAAAGGAACAACCTGAAATCACTGATGAGCGCGACGTAGGCGACTATATCACCATGTTGCAACAACAAGGTAAACGCGAACTTCAGATGTTTTTATCAGGAGAAGAAGATGAAGTGGGTGGAGATAGCATCGAACCTACCAGTGGGCGGGAAGACTCAGACTGAGTGTCCTGAGAACTGTGGTAGTGGTGAGAAGTTATCTGTAACACACGACGTTAAAGAATATTGGTGTAACTGCTTTAGATGTGGTTACACCGATAATTACGACAAAGGTACTCTATCGTTAGCTCAACTCAAAGAGATAAAAGAGTTGAATGAGCGAGCTAAGAATGCCAATTTGAAAGTCGAATTACCGAAGGATGTAACAGATGACATACCACGAGAAGGAAGACTCTGGTTATACAGAGCTAGCATTAGTCCGAGTACGATTAAGAAGTATCGTATCCAATATTCAGAAGAGCATAGACGCGTTATATTACCTGTGTTCGATAGTTCAGGTAAGCTCATCTGGTATCAAGCCAGAGCAGTTCATCCAGAACAAGAACCTAAGTATATACAACCAAGCGCAGATAGAAGTGAAATTATGTTTGCCGCCAGAAGTAGAAAGACATCTTCACGAGCTATTATCGTTGAAGACATTCTATCAGCAATACGAGTCGGAGCTAGCGCAGATGCCTTCTCATTGCTCGGTACAAAAATTACGACCGCACAAGCTTCTAGACTTATGAAGTACGACCGAGTAACAACTTGGTTAGACTCAGACAGAGCGGGTAGAAATGGTGCCTATAAAATAGGTAAAGAACTAGGGTTAGTGACTGAGGTTGACAACATAGTAACAGACCAAGACCCTAAGATGTTAACTAATAAACAGATTAAGGAAATATTATGTCAATAGCACCAGATAAAGGCCATGAATTAAATCATGTGATGCTGGGTTTAAAACCTATAGCGTCACTAAGTAAAAAGAAAGACCCTGTACAATATGAGCGAGCATTAAAGCTACGTCATGTACAAGGTGTTGTAATAGTGCGTCAGACAGATGACGTTATTACTGTGTCTAAAGCAGATAATGCTAAGCTACACGCTGTATACACGATTCTTACTACCAAAGAAGCTAACAAGCTAGTACGTAGTAAAGAGGGTAAACAGGTGCTTATGGGTCGTATGTTTGGTTACACAGATAACCAGATTGCGGACTTCATTAAAGCAGACATTAAGTGTGATTGTGCTGAATGCAGGTGGGACGGATGAAGAAATACCTAGTATTTAACGCTGCATTAGATATCCTAGATTTCTGCGAAACGCAAGCAGAAGCAGACGAACGCGCAAAGACACTAGCAGCGCGGCACAACATTACAATATATGTGAGTACGATAACAAACAGGTGGCAAGTAGGTACGTACCGAACACCAATGTAGGAGGTCTTATCATTGATTTAGCATTACTACGTATTATTAAATACAAAGAACAATTCGACAAAGTACAACGTTATATACCTAACGCTGCTATTAGTAAAAAGACTAAGGCGATAGTATCTGACATACGTAAGTACTTTAAAGACAATCCCGAAGAGACAGTACTAGACTTTCCTTCATTCCGTAGTATGTTCTTTACAGTATGGCATAAGAACATGAACGACGAGTCTTGTGACTACTACAATAAACTGATTACTCGAATGGAAGAAGATGTTCCTGAAAGTGTGAAGAAGAACATTATTAACCAGCTACTTGAGTTAGAGTTTGCTACTAACGTTGGTAATATAATCAGTGAATACGAAGCAGGCGAAGAAATTGAAGTAGTACTGGAAGTATCAAAACTAGCGAATGCTGTGAAGGACGCACTAGTAAAGACTACAGGCGTAGAGTATGCAGGATTCGATGATGCTACAGTAGGTGACACTGACGACGATACAGGTTACGAGTGGCCAATAGCCATTATGAACGAGACCTACCGACGAGTACAAGGTGGTGACCAGTATATTGTTGCAGCGCGTCCGGGAAAAGGTAAAACAAGTTTCTTGACTCATCTAAACTGGAGTCTCGTACAGCAGATGCCAAAGAACAAATACATAGTATGGTTCAACAATGAATCAAGACGACAGCGTATTATGTCTAGGCAAATACAGTCAGCACTGAACAAAACGAACGGTGAACTGAAAGCACTCAAAGATAAAGGAGAGCTACGTGATGCATACATTAATGAAATGGGGTCTACTGATAGAGTGCGTGTTTATGATATTCACGGACAAAATAACATCTACCTCGAAGATATACTTGAAAATATTGGGTTGGATAATGTTGGTGCCATTGTCATTGATATGCTGGACAACGTTAAATTCCCTACGCGCCGTGATATTCGTGAAGACCAAAAGCTGGAGCAACTTTACCAGTGGTCGAGAGAATTAGGTGTAAAGTACAACTGTCCTGTCTTCCCAACATCGCAGATTAGTAATGAAGGTGCTGGTATGCAGTACCCAACTGAGAACATGTTGAAGGACTCTAAGACAGGTAAACAAGGTGCATGTGATGGTATCATAATGATAGGAGCTAGTGATGACCCACTACTTCAGAACAAACGATTCATATCAATGCCAAAGGATAAGAACAAACGTGAAGGTCTGCCAAAGATGCAAGCCGAAGTAACGTTTGATGCAGACAGAGGAAGATACATATGATAATATGGTTCACACAACATGCTATAGCAGATACAGCTGCCAAGATTGTACAAGGAAACAAAAAGAAGGCGGAAGAAGCAATAACTGAGGATACAGTAAGGAATTTAACTAAGGAGCTAGAACTTCTAAAAGAAAGTATTCACAGTAGACAACTAACGATTCGTGACTTGTATAGAAAGCTAGAAGAAGACATACTACGAAGTGATGACATCAACGGACAGATTAAAGAGCTAACTAAAAAGCGTGGTCGAATTGGACGCCACAGTGAGATAGTTAGTGACACTGTGTACCTAGCACATTGTAACGGGCAAGTGTACTGCAAACAGAAAGACTTATCCAATCAAAGAGCATACATTGACATGGGTGTATTATTTCATGATGAAGAATCAGCTAAGAAGTACATTGAAGAAGCTAAAGCAAGAGTGAGAGGTACATTATGAGTATTAGAACTTGGAAAGAGTTAGGAGAGAGTTGGGAGACTGCTCCCGAATGGGCGAATAGTGTTAGAGTAAATCCAGTGGGCGACTATTGGTGTGGTATATTAGAAGGTACTGGGGCAGTACACACACGCATTGGTGATAACGACATCTTTCCCGGACTACCACCATCGAGTAATCCTATTGCTCGTCGAGAAACATTTAAACCAGAAGCATCCGGTCTATCCTGTAACTACTACGTGGTAGACATTAAACAACCTACCTCTGTAGGTAAACCTTATACTGCGGAGTGTAACGATATTATAGAAGCTCTACAGATGAATGCTACAGAAGCTAATATATTCAAAGAGATTTGGCGGTCAAGTGCAGCAAAGGCACTAGGTAAGAAGAAGGCTGGTAACACAGACAGGCGCGGTGCTGAGAAGATTTCATTCTTCGGTATCCGGTATGCACTATTACATGGTGTACCACTAGAAGACCTTAACAAAACACTTAAACATATGAAGGTATCTAAACGATGAGTAAGTTAGTCGAGTACCTAATGCATATGGGTAACGATAACACTATTGCTAACACGGCTCGAGTATCAATGGGTTGTACTGACGATTGGTTAGAGTTACCAAGTGGTTATAGTGAAGATAGACGAGACAGTCTGATTAACTTCTTAGCCAGAGAAAGACATACATCACCTTTCAGACATAATGCAATTAGCATTCGCTGTAAGGTTCCTATTTTTATTGCCCGTCAGTTGGGCAAGCACCAAGTTGGCCTATCTTGGAATGAAGTATCACGTCGATATGTAGACGCAAATATTGAATTCTTTGAGGCACAAGGCACATGGCGCAAACGCCCAGATAAAAGTATCAAACAAGGTAGTGGTGGTCTGTTCGATGAGGTAACTCAAAGTATACTAGACGACCAATACGAAAATGTACTAGATGTAACTCTAGGTACGTATGAATCATGGATTGCGCAAGGTGTTGCTCCTGAAATGGCACGTATGATACTACCACAATCTATGATGGTAGAGTACATCTGGACTGGTTCACTAATGGCGTTTGCCCATGTATTCACGCTACGAGTTGATGCACATGCTCAAGTCGAAGCTAACAAGTTCGCAGTAGAACTTGATAAAGTAATACGTCCACTCTTTCCAAAGAGTTGGGCAGCATTAGTTGGAGCAGAAGGTGAGTTTACTAAATAATAAAGTACGAATGCAGACCTATAAGGAAGCATATACTTTTGACTACCCCGCATCTATAGAGTTTGCGGAAGCTCAAGAGAAAGTATTTTGGACAGCAAACGAAGTACATGTAGATAAGGACGTCCACGACATTCTTACAAACATGACAGAGGCAGAACGGCATGGGGTTATTACTACTCTTAAGTTGTTCACACTATACGAATTAGTAGCTGGTAATGAGTACTGGGGAGGTCGCTTTAAGCGGATGTTCCCACGCCACGATATCAGACAGATGGCTGCTACATTCGCATATACAGAATTAGGTATACATGCACCTTTCTATAACAAGATTAACAAAGCACTTGGTTTAGATACCGATGAGTTCTACACAGATTATGTGAATACTCCAGTACTAAAAGAACGCATGGAGTTTATAGACGCCATGGTTGACCATAAAGATGATTTAATATCATTGGCTGCGTTCAGCTTAGTTGAAGGTGCTGTACTGTATAGTGCATTCGCCTTCCTGAAACACTTTCAAGCAAACGGTAAGAACAAACTACTGAATGTGGTGTCTGGAATTAACTTCTCTGTAAGGGATGAAAATCTACATGGTGAAGGTGGTTCATGGGCTTTCAGACAGTTATTAGCTGAGAAGCTAGAAGCTGGTATGGAAGTAGACCCAGTGGCACTGCAAGCTAAAATCTATAAAGTAGCAGTTGAGTTATACAAACATGAAGCAGCGATTATAGATATGCTGTTTGAAAAGGGTGATATTGAAGGTATTACAAAGACAGACATGAAAGAGTTCGTAATGAGCCGGATTGATGTTTGTTTAGGTAAACTTGATGTAGACCCATGGTTCAAACTAGGTAGCACATCTATCGAGAAATGGTTCTACAAAGACATTAACATGATTAAGTTCGGTGATTTCTTTGTTGCTGTATCTGCGGAGTATAATCGTAATTGGAAGGAGAATGGTTTCATATGGCAACTGAATACGAACGTTTAAGTAAAGAACGAAAGCAACTACAAGCCAAAGCAGAAGTACCTGACTGGATGACAACTGGTGGTTACCAGATGTTTAAATCTAAGTACATGTATAAAGGAATTAATGTTAACGATACATTCTGGCGTATAGCTAAATGTGCTGCTAAGCATATGGGTTCCTGTAAACAATCATGGGCTGATGACTTCTACGCGATTCTTAGTAGAGGTTGGTTTGGTGCATCAACACCTGTACTAGCTAACATGGGAACAAATCGTGGAATGCCAGTGTCATGTAGTGGACAAGTAGTTGGTGACAGTATTGACGAATTTTATAAGTCAGCTCATGAGTTAGCTGTACTTACTAAAGATGGATTTGGTACATCGTCTTACCTTGGCGACATTCGGAGTAGAGGCAACTCAATTTCCGTAGGTGGCACAGCATCAGGAGTGCTTGACGTTATAACTTCCTACGTGGAGGTAATGCGCAAGGTAAAACAAGGGCAAGCCCGAAGAGGAGCATGGGCAGGCTACTTGCCAATCGACCACGGTGATTACTATGAAGTAGTTAATTACCTAGAACATCATCAAGACGACCTAAACTTAGGTTGGGTTGTAACAGATGAGTTCATAGAGCGATTAAAGGCAGGTGACACGGACGCAACGAGACGCTTACAAAGAGCTATGAAGGTGAAAGCTGTAACCGGAAAAGGTTATTTCTTCTTCGTAGACAAAGTGAATCGAGCCAGCCCTCAGATGTACAAGGACTTAGACCTTAGTGTGAAGGCCAGTAACCTTTGTATTGAGATTGCATTACACAGTGACCCAGAACACTCGTTCACGTGCGTACTAGGTTCTATGAACTATGCTAAGTATAATGAATGGAAAGATACTAACGCTATTCAAATAGCAACAGTCTTCTTAGATTGTGTTGTATCTGAGTTCTTAGAACAGGCTAAAGGTAAGTCAGGTTTTGATAAGGTAGTTCGTGCCACTGAGAAGTCACGAGCAATTGGTTTAGGTGCATTGGGATTACATACGTACCTACAACAAGAGGGTATTCCGTTCGAGTCTTTCGAGGCGCATATGCTGAATAACCGTATCTTTAAAGAACTACATGACGAAACACTTAAAGCCTCTCAATTCCTAGCAGATGAGTTAGGTGAACCTGAGTGGTGTAAGGGTCATGGTGTACGTAATACTCACCGGACTGCTATTGCGCCTACAACTACCAACGCATTGATTTGTGGTGGTGTATCTCAGGGTATTGAGCCTGTAGTAGCTAACTTATATAACCAACAGACAAGTGCTGGTGTGTTGTACCGTGTAAACCCGGTGTTCCTAGCGTTAGCTAAAGAGCGTGGTGAGTTTACTGACGAGTTAGTGAAAGACTTAGCAGAAGAGACTGGTGGTTCTGTACAACACTTAGATTGGTTAACTGACCATGAGAAGGAAGTGTTCAAGACAGCGTATGAGATTGACCAGAAAGCAATCATTCGTATGGCTGCTGCACGACAACCACATATCTGTCAGTCACAATCATTGAACCTATTCTTTGATGCAGACGAAGACGAAGAGTACATTATGGAAGTTCACCAAGAAGCTTTCCTTAATGAAAACATTTTAGGTCTGTACTACATGCGAACTAAAGCAGGTGTGCAGGCGAGTAAGGGAGATTGCAAAGCCTGTGAGTAGCGTAAGTAATTTAACAGAGCAAGAAATCGAGAATATGAGTACAGCTGAGTTAGCATTTGCTATCGGTTGTTGGCATGAAGAACGTAACTTAATCGACGGTTCAACTGACGAAGCACAGTTCACTAAAGGTTTTGAAGAGTTTGTAGAAGTCTATATGGCACTGCATCCGGGAACATCACCTATCGACTGTGTGACGGATTTGACAATGATGTTGTTGAAGATGTTGAATAAAGGGCGTATTAAGACAGACCCAGATGGTAGTACACTAGCTGACTCTATCGGTGACGTTAACGTTGTACTGATTAATCATGCAGTTCGTAATAACCTGACGTTGGCCCAGTGCCTTCGTAATGCATTACTAGATATCAAAGACCGCAAAGGTAAGATGATTGACGGTGTGTTTGTAAAAGAAGCTGATTTGTAATTACTTGGTTGTGTTTGCAAATCAAAGCGAGTGACTGATAACACTATAACATGCGCAAGACAGTGAGTCTGTTACCTACAGAAAGGAGGTGATACCTATCTTCCAGACGCTCCACTGGGTTAATAAATGGAGCACTAACTATCCCCGTAATTCGGTAGAGTGAAGGCGTACGATTCATTGAAGGTTCAAGTCCTTCTACGGGGAGCTACTTATTTACCACTAACTTAGCATAATGTAACCGTATTATGAATACGACACCGACGGGTGTGAGTACGGTGGCGATAACTTGTAGTCTAAAAACTTCTCTAGGGTATACACTATTGGAGGTACTGTAGGTGAAGGCTTAATGCACCAAACGTTAAGGGTGGGGATACTCGTGTGAGTAGTTAGTGGTAAATAAGGAGAAGCGAATGAAAACATTTGAAACAACAGCAGGGGAACTCACAGTAGACTTTGAAACGTTCGATGGTGCTCCCTTATTCACAGTAATACATAACGGAGATGTTGTAGTAGAAGAGTCGGAGAGCTGTGTGCGTTTGAGTAATCACCAAGCTTATCAACTAGCGTTACACGTACTAACGAACATCGAAGTACAAGACAGTAGAGGAGGAAACTAATGAGAGTACTTACCTTTGATTTAGAAGTACAGAACCATACGCTACATAAGCGGAAGGCTTCTCCTTTCGACAAAAGAAACTACATAGTAGAAGCAGGGTGGAAAGTTAACAACGGGCCAGTACAGAGTAAACGTTGGGACGCGTGGCACCGTGAGTCTGTTATGGATGAACAATTCAACTCACTTGAGAAAGGTGATGTGATTGTCGGATTTAATATAAAGTTTGATTTGTTATGGGTATGGCACCAAGAGTCACTACAGAACGCACTAAAGCGCGGTGTACGCATCTTCTGCTGCCAGTACGCAGAGTACCTACTAGGTGGTCAGACTAAAGAAGTACAAATGACTTCAATGAATAACGTCGCTGAAATGTACGGTGGCGGTTGTAAGATTGATGCTGTAAAAGAACTGTGGGAAGAGGGATACTTAACATCGGAAATCCCACCAGACTTACTACACGATTACCTCTGCGGCGATGGTGATGAGATTGTAGGTGACGTAGAGAATACGTACCGTATCTTCCGTGGGCAAGTTAAGCGTATGAAGGAAGAGCATCCTAAAGAATTTAGAACAATGATAAACTTCCGTATGGACGGTTTATTAGCAACAACTGAAATGGAATACAATGGTGTTTACTGTAACGGTGAAGTCGGAGAAGAACTACGTAAAGGTCTAGTATCAGAGATTGAACGCACTACAGCAGAACTTGAATCATTTATTCCTGAACTACCACCAGAGTTAGTATTTAACTGGGGTAGCAACGTACACAAATCATGTTTAATATTTGGTGGCGTGGTGAAGTACCAAAAATGGGTAGCACACACTGATGAGAACGGTAACTTAATCTACGCTAAGAAGACTATTCAACAGCCACTGTTCAACAACGAACCAGTGCCTAAAGAAGAGTGTATCTTAGCAGGTCAGTTATACGTGAGAGAAGTACCGGAGGGCCAAGGTTTTGAGCACAAAGGAAAGTTCTATCAGACGCAAGACCGATATAAAAGTGGAAAGAAAGCTGGATTGGGTAAGTTTAAGAACGTTACAGTCCCTGACGAAACTAAGCCTAAAGGTGCGAAGAAAGACCACTACTTCAAGTTCGATGGGTTTGTTAAGCCTCATCACTCTTGGAAGTCAGAGACAACAGACGCTTACGATAACCCATTATACAGCACAGGAGCTGAGGTTATTAAGAAGCTTGCACAACGTGGACTCAAGTTCACTGACGCGCTCGCTAAAAGAACGACTCTTGATAAAGATTTGGGAACATATTACTGGAAGGAAGATAAGAAGGGTAAACGTAAAGGAATGTTGTGCCTCATTGATGACGATGGAATCATTCACCACGGACTCAAGCATTCGAGTACTGTTACCAGTCGCATGTCTTCGTCCGACCCCAACCTACAGAATATACCGAGAGGTGATAAGAGCAACGTTAAAAAGATGTTCCAATCACGATTTGGGGATGGAGGAAGAGTTGGAGAGATTGATTACAGTCAGTTGGAGGTTGTAGTACAAGGCGTATTAAGTGGTGATGAGAACCTGCGCCGAGACTTAAACAATCGTATTGACTTTCACTGTAAACGACTGGCTGCGAAGTTAGGTGAGGACTACGACGAGGTTAAACACAAGGCTAAAGTGCTAGAAGTACCTGAATACACAGTGGCGAGAACTAACGCTAAGATATTCTCATTCCAACGTGCGTATGGTGCTGGCGCTGAGACAATCGCACAGTCAACTGGTATGCCACGTAGTGAAGTTGATGCCCTAATTGCAGCCGAAGAGAAGTTGTATCCAGGAGTAGTAGAGTTCGATAAGCAACTTGAAACTACTATTAACAGTAATCGTATACCAACAAGTAATAAAATATTTATCGAAGGTGTAGCATTCTCTCAAGGTGAAGCACACTGGGATAGTCCTACTGGAACACGTTATATATGGCGTGAAGGTGAGACTCCTGAGTTCATGCATAAGCATGGTAAGTACACTGGATTCAGTCCTACAGAGCGTAAGAACTACCCCGTACAAGGTTTCGGTGGTGAGATTGTGCAGACTATGTTAGGACGGGTATTCCGTTATATGCTAGAGAACGACCGCTTTGGTGGTGAAGTACTTCTAGTAAATACAGTACACGACTGTGTATGGTTAGACGGTAAGAATGATAAAGTAGAGAAGGTATGTAAAGAAGTACAAGGTATCTTAGAAGATGTTCCTAATACTTTCAATACAGCATACCCTGACACTTTAAACATTGACGTACCATTCCCGTGTGAAACAGAAGTAGGCAGCGACTTCTTCGATATGACAGTTATTCATTAAACAGAAATATTAAACCAATAGTAAGGATTAAACATGGATTTTTCAAAATTAGGTCAAGCCGCAGCAGCAGCTGAGGATATGACGAAGAACAAATCATTTGAACGTGAACTTCCACGGGCAGGTGTAGCACTACTACGATTCCGCGACTACATTGAACTTGGCCGCCACGAGTCAAAGAACCCAGCACATAAACCGGCACTGAAAGCAATGTTGGTATTTGAGCTAAACCATCCTGACCATATGATTGAGATTGATGGTAAGAAAGTACCTTCTATTATTACTATCCGTACTAATAAAGGTTCCACCAGCAAGTCCGGCTTTAAGAAGCTGTTCAACGTAATGAACAAAGCTTGTGGCGGTGATAAGCAACACTTCGTACAGATGATTGGTATGCCGTTCTTAGGTGAGATTTACCACAACACTGTAGGTGAAGGTGATAAGAAGCAAACCTACGCAAACTTGGACTCAGAAGGCGCGTGGTCATTACGAGCTCCTGTGCAAGTAGATGCACTAACCAATTCTCAGACTGAGATTCCTGTACGTGAGCTAGACGGTACACCTAAAGTATTCCTGTGGGAAAGTCCGGGAATTGAAGACGATGACATTAAAGCAATGTGGGAATCTATCTACATCGAAGGTGAGCGTGAAGTAGAAGACGCTAAGACCAAAGAGAAGAAGACTATCTCTAAGAACTGGATTCAAGAAACCATTATGAAGAATCTGGAATGGGAAGGTTCAACTACTCAAGCACTTACTGAGGAACATGTGAACCTTGATGAAGAGGGTGAAGAAGGTAGTGAAGGTACACAAGAACAAAACCTGTCTGCTATGTCCGATTCTGCCTCTGCTGAGCCTGCCTCAGAAGACGGTGATGACGATTTAGATTACTAGCCTATGGTTGGTCAGAGTTAGGGAGAAATCCCTTCTCTGGCCTACTCAGTTAGTTTAAATGCCATAAGAGGATTCTAGAATGGATTTAAGTAAGATTGGTAAAACTGCTGCTGAAAATGACAGTGTGCAGAGAAAGATAGTAAAAGGACGTGTACTACAGTATGACGCAGACTTCGCTTGCTACGAAGTGTCAGACTTAGAAGAACCTGTTACAAAGAGTTTCCAGCGTTTGCTTGACCACATTGAAATGAAACGGGCTATGGTAGGTGCAGAGCGTGTGAATGCTTTCATCACTTTAGGTGAGAAGTCAGGTCGTGAAGATATGGCCACTGTTAAAGAGTACCAAGAGAACCGTGACCCAGACAAACCTATTAAAGTAAGAGTACGAGAGTTGCGTCATATGCTGGCTAACTTCGAAGCTACTCCGACCATCACACCAGTTATAGGATTGAATTATGAAGCAGATGATCTTATGTGTATGTACCAATCGGCTAACCTCGATAATTCCATCCTCATGTCAGGTGACAAAGATTTGTGGATGGTACAAGGACAACATGCTGATGTACGAACAGGGCGAACTTGGCTTGTGGAAGGTTATGAAAGTACAAGGTACAAAGAAGTAGGTAATGTAAAACCTAAACTTGTAGGAACTGGTTACTCTTGGTTCTGGCACCAGATGATTATGGGTGATACAGCAGATAACATTCCCGGACTGCCCAAGATTCATAACAGTCTGTTAGATGTGTATACACCATTGAAGTCTGGTAAACCACGTAAAGATGGTTTAGCTCAGTGTGGTGAAGCAAAAGCTGTAGCAATGTTATTAAATGCTAGAGATTGTAAAACAGCAGCTAAACGAGTGTATGACGCATACTGGCGTACATACGGTGGTGAGGCTATGGAACGATTCATCGAACAAGCATACCTACTATGGATGCAACGTGATGATAACCCATGGGACGTATTGTATTATATGCGTGACAATGCTGGTTTGAAGTTATCGCCAAGTCTAAGACAGATTGCTGTCATCGGTGAGTTCAAAGAACGTAAACTTACAAGACAACGATTAAAGGAAAGTTAATGCGAGTAATTATCCCAGTTAATGAACTACAGGAAGGCGAAGAGTCAGTAACGTTAATGAGCGTTGACTTCGGTGAAGTATCTGAACGAGTAGCCAAACGTAAGTTCCGAGTAGTGTTGAAGGAGTGGGGAATCCCTGTACGACAACATAAACGTATTATCAAAGAGTACTTCCCAAACAAGAAGTGAGTGATGTATGGAACCCAATAAAGAAGAAGCCAATGTGTGTACTATCATTGCTGTATTAATTGGTGCGTTCTTCGCCTGTAGTGCGATAGCAGAGATAGCAGGATGGTGTGTAATATGAGAACAGTAAGATTAGTAACAGTAGATGTAAGAGAAGTAACTTGTGCGCATGGTGCAGAATTCTTCAATATAGCGAGTGCAGATGACGAGTGGCAACGAGTAGGTGTTGCCGGCGAACCGGAAGTTATACAGACAGCTATCCCTTGTCGTATAACACACTTCCGAAGAAGACATGGTAATGAAACATTAGATACCTACCTAGCTATAGACCCACGTGTTAAGGAAGAACTAGCACTATTCCGTGGCCCAGACTTAGTAGAGGGTATTAAGGAGCGGTGGGATGCAGAAGTACGCACACTGAAAGAATACCTACGTACAAATAGAAACGTAAGAGATAATCTACGCACTCAGTTAAAAGACCTACATGAAGCTAGTGTCGGGCAACGTATTAAGTGGGTGTTTACAGGAGTTCCGCGATGAGCTTAAACATTAAACCTCAGAAAGCAAAACATCTGCACTTAGAAGCAGAGAAGAAGAAACCAGCATTTGTAGGAAAGAAGTATGCAATATTTGAAAAGTATGATGGTTGGTATGGGTATCTGGATTTTCCTAGTTGTGTCATACACTCACGTGCCTTACGCGAAATACCCGCTCTTCGTGAACTATCCGATGCGATTAGAACGAACAGTCCGACGACTCGTGGCAGGTTAATCTTCGAGATTATGATTGATGGTTTAGAGAAGAACTCATTCAGTGAATTGAATGGTATCCTAAACCGTAAGTACGAACAGGCAGATGGTGCCTATATAATCGTGCATGATTACATCCCCGAGTGGAAGTTTGACGTACCATTCAAGACAAGGTTCGCCTTTGCACAAGAGATTGTAAATCGTATTGATATGCAGGAAGTAGTGATTGCTCCTGTCATTGCAGTTAGCACCGAAGTAGAGCACTGGAAAGAAGCTGCATTCGATGTATGGACTGATGGTGGTGAAGGTGTAGTACTTAAAGACATTAATGCGCCGTACTACCCAGACAAACGTAATGGCTCACTCCTTAAAATAAAGGAAGAAGTCACCGTAGAAATGAAGGTACTAGAAGTTATCCGTGGGCAAGGTGAACATAGTCACATGGCAGGTAAGCTGCTCTGTATTGATGAAGTTAACCAGAAGCACGAGATTGGTCTAGGTATGATGAAACATGAACAACGTGAGTCAATCATGAAAGACCCATTCTCTATTGTAAATAGTGTAGTAGAGATTAAGGCTATGAAGAAGTTGAAGGACGGTTCATACCGCGAACCTCGGTTCCTAGCTATCCGCTACGACAAAGAAGTGCATGAACTTGGCTAAATCAATGTTCCAAAAGGTGTGTGAGGCAGTTAAGCAGAATATTGAGGAATGAACAGTGGCGAGAAGACTAAAAGTATCTGAGTTGGCATCAGTACGAAAGCAGTTGGTAACAAAGCAAAAGAACCGTTGTACAATATGTAGTAAACCATTCACAGCAAAGGACGACGCAGTTGTTGACCATTGCCATGACACAGGGTTTATTCGAGGAGCAGTGCATAGGTCTTGCAACCAAGCAGAAGGAAGAGTGAAAACTAAAGCTAGATTAGGACACCGTGGGGTTGGTGCGTATGAATACATTATCGGTTTAGGTAAATACCTAGAGTCTCATAGTAAACCACACTTACAGCTACTCCACCCAACACACAGAACCGAGGACGAGAAGCGTATCGAACGGAACAAGAAAGCGCGTAAGTTAAGGGCAGCAAAGAGAGCAAAGTAATGTTAGACCAGCAAATAGCATGGGAAAAAGAATGTCTCAAACGAGGCTCAGAACGTTACTACGCTAACCAAGATAGGTTACGGGAACAAGGTGCAGGCGATACAACGGATGTTATGTCGCACCTTATCCAAGAACGTTTACAAGATACAGCAGATTACTTAAAAGATTTAGTAGAGGACAACTCAGTTGGACGTAATGCTAAATACAATCGAGTAATCAGAGTTGCTGCACAGGGAGACTACTTAGTACTAGCTTATCTAGGATTGAAGTCAGTACTCAAAGGTATACAAATCCCTGAGAAGAACTCGCTAATGAAAGTTACACTGGACATTGGCTCACGCATTGAAGCAGATATTAAATGCAAGATGTTTGAAGCTACTAAGCCAGAGTATTTTGATGTAGTACGTAAGTCATTCGCTCAGCAGAATGTTACTGACTACGTACATAAACACAAAGTCATGATGAAGAAGTTCAGTGACTTCGAGCTAGAGTGGGATGATTGGACTTCCTTAGAGAAGGTTCAGATTGGCTCACGAGTAATACGAGCAATACTAAATACGTTTGGTGACGTTGTGTTTATGCACAAGGAGTACCGACGTAACAAGACAATATACATTCTTGAAACTACAGCGCAGTTTGATGATTGGGCTGCTGAGTTCGAGAAGGAGCGTGGTTTATTGTACCCAATGTACCTACCACTTAAAGTTCCACCTCGTGCGTGGGAAGATAATGTAACAGGAGGTTACTATCACCCTAGTCTACGTATGCGATTCATTAAGACCAAAGGTCGTGACCATCGTCAGTTCGTAGAGGAAAGTATGCCTAAGCAACATATGGACGCTGTTAATAAGATGCAACGTACAGCTTGGCAGATAAACGAGGATGTATTAAAAGTACAAGAAGAGATATACCAGAAAGGTCTAGGTATTGGTATGCCGAGTAATCGGATTATCGAACGTCCTCCATTCCCTGAACATCTACGGGAGATTGAGAAGGAAGACTTAACTGATGAACAGAAGCTTGAAGTCCGTGATTGGAAGATGCAAGCTAAGTCCTCGTATGGTCGGGAACGACAACGTAAAGGGCAAGTCCTAGCATTCATGCAGTCACACAAGTTAGCCAAAGAACTTAGACAATGGAACAAGTTCTATTTTGCTTACTCCTGTGATTTCCGTGGTCGGATATACTGCGCCACAGCCGGCCTGTCGCCTCAAGGTGCTGACACGGCTAAGGGTCTGCTTAGATTCCAAAAGCCCGTCAGACTGGGACACAGCGGCCTTAAATGGCTTGCTATCCAAGGGGCGAATACCTTTGGTGAAGATAAGCTAACCTATCAAGACCGAGTGCAGTGGATTAAGTCACAAGAACCAAATATACGACAAGTTGTAGAAGACCCAATCAATTCACGTGAGTGGTGGGGAAGTGCAGACAAACCGTATCAGTTCTTAGCATTCTGTTATGAGTGGGCAAGGTCTAACTATGGTAAGAACCCAGAAGCAATGGGACATTTACCAGTAGGGCTTGATGGTTCGTGTAACGGACTACAACATTTCTCAGCTATGTTACGTGATGAAGTAGGTGCTAAGGCAACTAACTTAATTGACGTGCCAAAGCCAGAAGATATCTATCAGGAAGTAGCTGACCTAACAACTAAGAAGTTGAAGAAGTTAGTTAATGAGCCTGAGAACGAGTACGCAGCAGTATGGTTGCGTGTGGGTATAAACCGTAAGTGTGCAAAACGACCAGTAATGACTTTGCCTTACGGTGCTACAAGAACGTCTGCTCGTGAGTATATCTTCGAGTATGTACGAGAGAATTGGCGTAAGTTCAATCTGCCTGACAAAGAACAGTTCTTAGTAGCTAACTACCTGACACCTATTTTATGGGAAGCTATCGGGGAAGTAGTGATAGCAGCTAGAGCAGCAATGGACTGGTTGCAGAAGAACGTAGGTGAAGGTTATTGTAAGTGGCACAGTCCACTAGGTTTCCCTATATTCCAATACTACAAACATGCGAAAGGTCAGGACGTTAAGACACAGATTGACGGACGTATACTTCTTAAAGTACGAGACTTAGATAGCCGTGGTGAACCTAAGAAGTCAGAGCAACGGAATGGTGTAGCTCCAAACTTTGTCCATAGTATTGATAGTTCACATATGGTACTCACTATTAATGGTACTAAGCTAGAAGACTTGGCAATGATTCATGATGACTACGGCACTCATGCTGGTAATACAGAAGAGTTATTCAAAGTCATTAGAAAGTCATTCCTGTATATGTACTCGAACTATACTCCATTACATGACTGGGGTGAGCAGGTAGGTGCAGACATGGACACCATACAGAAAGAAGGTACATACAACATTAAGTCTATACTAGATGCTGATTACTTCTTTGGTTAAAGCAACCTTATAAGGATTACTATTATGAACTTAAAGTTACTAGATGAGTGGCATACTTTAACAGTACCCGAACGACGAGATAAACTTGTAGAGTTAGGGCGAGTATGTAAAGAACTCGAAGGTGACGTAGGTGTGGATATTGAACCAAAGGTATACTCAGCAGATGGTGTGTATGCTCGTGAGATATTCATACCGAAAGGAACTGTGCTGGTGGGTGAGATTCACCTACTAGCTCAGATTAATGTAGTGTCAAAAGGTAAGATACGTGTAGCGACAGAGGAAGGTGTGAAAACCGTAGAGGCTCCGCACACGTTCGTTAGTCCAGCAGGAACTAAACGAGCAGGTTACGTACTTGAAGATACTGTCTGGACAACATTTCTACCAACTGACAAAACATCCGACGAAGACGTATACAAGGAGTTCATAGCTCCTGACTACAATACATTGGATAAACAATTGGAGAATAAATAATGTCATTCGTTGCAGCAGCAATTGCCGTGACTGCCGGAGCTACACTATACTCTAGTAAGCGTCAGCGGGATGCTCAAAAACAAGCTCAGAAAGATGCAAAGTTAGATGCATACGAGGCGGAGAGTCAAGCACGTAAAGCAGAAGTATTCGCCGAGACTGAGGGCGAAGGTCAAGGTCAATTAGGACAAGTGAGTCTAGAAGTAGACGATGAGTTGGACGAAGATGAAGAATCTAACTCTAACGTAAGTATTTAAGGAGTTATGATGGAGTTGAAGTCATTACAATCTAAATACTTGACTGGTGAGTTTAAACTGAAAGGTGAGTTCCTATCAGGTTCTGGTCAACGTGAGACTATTCTAACAAACGCTGAGCGATACGCAGGGTGGACATTACCACGACTGTTCCCTCGTGACCCGTTATTAGAGTATGACGAAATGCAGAACGATTTCCAGAGTGTTGGCGCACAAGCAGTTACTAATCTAGGTAATAAGATTATGATGGCTTTATTCCAACCAGCGAAACCATTCTTTCGTATGACGCTTACACAAGACCAACGTCAAGCATTAGTAGACAATGGTATATCAGGCGCACAAGTAGATGCATCATTAGCGGAGTCAGAACGTGAAGCTATGAGAGAACTAGATAAGATAGGTGCGCGGGTATCTATGATTGAGATAGTTCAGCAGTTAATCGTTACTGGTAACACTATGTTGTATATCGCCCCTGACGATAAGCTAAACGTATACTCACTACGAGACTATGTTATTCAGCGTGACTTACGTGGAACACCCACTAAGATTATAATTCAAGAATCTAAGGTAGTTAATACACTAAGTGACGAACTAGCAGCACTCGCTATGTCTCAAGGCTATAATGAAACGGATGAAGTATCCCTGTACACAGGTATCTGTCGTGTAGGTAAAGACCGGTTCATGGTATGGCAAGAACTAGAGGATATGTGCTATTGCCACAAGAGAGTAGGCTATTATACAGAGGACACGTTACCGTGGATTCCTCTAACATGGACACTAGCTCGTGGTAAAGACTACGGCACTGGATTAGTAGAAGAGTACGCAGGTGACTTCCATACACTGAGTACACTAGCAGAAGCAATGCTAGATTATGCAACTGTAGTGACTGACGTTAAGAACTTAGTGAACCCAACAGGGATGACTGATGTTCGAGCATTAACAGAAGCACCATCGGGAGCGTACGTACAAGGTCGTCAGGAAGACTTATATGCTTACACTGCATCTAAGGATATGGCGCAAGCTAGTCAGTTCCTAAATGAAAGATTCGATTCAGTAGCTAGACGAGTAGCATCAGCATTCCTACTTAACAGTCAGGTAACTCGTGATGCAGAACGTGTAACAGCAGAAGAAATCCGAATGCAGGCCCAGGAACTTGAAAGTTCTCTAGGTGGTGTGTATTCAAGATTAGCAAGTGAGTTACAGTTACCGTTAGCAAAACGTCTACTAAGAAAGATAGACCCAGCGTTCAAAGATATTGAGCCAACGATAGTTACGGGTTTCGACTCACTTAGTCGGAATAGTGAATTAGACAACATTCGAGCTTTACTACAAGACTTAGCAGGTGTAGCAGCACTACCAGAGACAGCACAAGCATGGATTAAGATGGACGACTTCATTGCAACATTAGGCGCAGGACATGGTGTTGATTATCAGAAGTTCCTGAAAGATGCTGATACAGTCAAAGCTGAGAACAAGGCCCGAATGCAAGCACAGGCTCAGGCTGCTGGTATGGAAGCAAAGGCAGTAGAGCAAGGTAAAGGTGGTAATTAATGTTTATTTTTAAACACAAGTTAATGGAAGAGGCAGGCAGTGGAGAGCAACCGCAAGGTGGTGGCGCTCCTGCACAAGAAGGTCAGCAACAACCTACTCCTACTGATAACTGGAAGGAAGACCCTCGATTAGACGAGAATGGTAATCCAAAAGAAGAAGCTCCTAACGAGGCACCTCAAGGTAATGAGCAGCCTAATAAGGATGAAGATTCAGGTAAAGTAGAAGATAAGACAGAAGATAAAACAGAAGGTCAAGATAGCGAGACACCTAAAGAATTTGATGGTGAACGACTATTAGACACTCCTGTAGTATCACAAGTTGAATCTCTAATTAAAGATGCTGGACTTGACCCTAGTGATATTGCTAAAGCAGTATCGACAGGAGACGGTAAACTAAGTACAGAAGCATTGAAAGCTTTGTCTGAGAAGCATGGTGACGCAGTAGCATCACTCGTAGCTAACCAGTTACAAAGTTTCCATAAAGAAGCTCAGTCTCGTGCACAAGCTCGTGACAAAGCAGCATTCGACCATGTACAGGAAGCATTCAAAGACGTTACTGACCAAGACGGACAGAAGACGTGGACTGAGCTTTCAGGATGGGCTAAAGAGAACATCCCTAATGATGAGCGTAAAGAGATTAACAAGTTGTTGCAACAAGGTGGTATTGCTGCCAAGTATGCACTGGACGACTTAGTTAATCGCTTCAAGTCATCAGACTCATTTGTACAAAATGCAGACCTAGTATCAGGTGATAGTGCAGTTAATGATAACGGCCTAGTACCTATTAGTAAGCAAGAGTACTCAACTAAACTACGCGAACTCGAAGCGAAAGGTCACGTATACGGACAATCTAGCGAGATGGACAAGCTAGACCGTCAACGTGTAGCCGGTCAACGACGTGGTATTTAAACAAGACATTTCCTAGGAGAAATAATAAATGTCAATTATTGGACAACCAGTAGCAACACAGCAAGTACGTTCTGGTCATCAGGGTGGCATCGACACTGGTAACATCAACCCACTGTACATCGAACAGTATGGCGGTGAAGTTGAACATCGGTTCTTGAAAGACAGCTTTATGCGTCAGTTCTTCAAGTTCAAATCAGTACGTGGTACAGACACAATTACTAATGACCGGATGGGTCATACGGCACTACAGAAAGTATCTCGTGGTGTTCGCCCGAATGACTCAAGCCCTACCTTTGATAACATCTCTGTTAAAGTAGACACTATCGTTCTAGCACGTACTAACCAGTTCCTACTTGACGACTTCCTATCTCACATTGATGTTCGTAAAGAAGTAGGTATTGAACACGGTAAAGAAATCGGTAAATTCTTCGATGAGTCATTCATCGTACAGGCTATCAAAGCATCACAGATTACTAACGTAGACCCAGCGGGTAACTCTACCGGTGGTTGGGAAGATGCAGTTAACCCCAGTGCCGCAGTAGTGCCATCTAATGTTGTTCGTACAGCACCAGAAGGGTTCCAAGGTGGTACTGTAGTAGTACTAAATGCAGCAGGGGATGAAGAAGACCCTGACCTGTTAGAACTGGCTATTCAAGACTTATGCCAAACCATCGAAGAGAAAGACGTTGATATCACTGATGCAGTGTTATTGATGCGTCCTGCCCAGTACTACACTCTGTTGAAGAACGATAAGTTGCTGGATAAAGACTTCTCATCTATGAATGGTGATTACGCTCAAGGTAAAGTACTTAAAGCGAACGGTGTTCGTCTACAAGTTACTAACCGTTTCCCTAAGCAGGCTGACGTGGGTCAGACCCATTACCTGTCTAACGCTGGTAACGGTAATGCATACGATGTAACTCAAGCAGATGTGAACTGTAAGGTTCTTCTGATGATGCCTAAAGCACTATTGGCTGGTGAGACTATCCCTCTTACTTCCAAAGTGTATTACTCAGACATTGAATTACAGTGGTTCATTGACTCATACCTTGCGTATGGTGTTACTCCGAACCGAGCTGAAATGGCTGGCGGTATATATACATCGACCCCGACTACAGCTTAATTAGTTAGTAATAGCTAGTAATACTTTCAAGCACATTACGTAGTGTAGTGTGCTTTATAAGTACTATTGGTACTGAACATATGTGGGTTCCTCCATATATGTTTTTTCTTTGCAAAGGAAAAGAACGTATGACAGAACTAGAAGCAATGAACATGTTGCTACGATTGATTGGTTCGTCACCTGTAAACAGCTTGAGTACACCTCATCCTGATGCAGCGAACGCTAAAGTCACACTGGATAGGATTCGTAAACAGTTCCAACGTAAAGGTTGGTGGTTTAACGTAGATTATAAAATCACAATGAATCCTGATAGTAATGATGAGATTAAATTACCTAGCACTTATAGCACAGTAATATTTCAGGACAGTAGCTTAATCAAACGTGGTAAATATGTATACAACAAGATAGAACAGACTAACAAGATGTATCAGCCGGTCATTATAGAACGTGCTGTTAATACTCTTGATTGGGATGAGCTACCACAATCAGTACAAGAATACTGTGCTTACTTCGCAGGTAGTCAGTTTATTCGTGATGAGTTAGAAGACCCTCAGAAAGAGGCAAACCTTCAACAGTCAGCAACGCAAGTTCTGATTGATATTCGTCAACAAGACTTAGAAGAAAGTAAGTTCAACATGTTTAACAAACGGAGAGTGTTACAAGCTCGTGCTGGTGTATCACCATATAGCCGAGGAACACAGCGCTTCTTCGGAACACCAGATGCGTAAGGAGGATGTATGCGTATAGAAGATTCGTACCCAACTCCTGTACTTGGTGTGAGTACGTTACCTCCAAGGAATAGACTACAAGGGCAAGCTGGATTACAGAAGAATTTCCGTTCTGACCCGATTCAGCGCCTCACCAGACGGCCCTCGCTGGCCTACACGGGGAGTTCTCTTTTAGTCGATGGGATAGCAGCCGCTGATGTTTTTCACCACTCCTACGAGCGTGATGGCAGCACATATACGATTGTTGTGGATAAATCTAACGGGGCTATGTACGGCTTCGTAGATAATCAAGCAGTAACGATGGGTGGTGACTTGAGCGCAAGTTATGGGCCTAACTTAGTCGCACAGACTATAGACCATAAGACGTACATACTAAACAAAGACACAGTAGTAACAATGTTACCGGCAACGGACGAGAACACAATAGAACGTGTAAGTCATATGAATGTGACTACTGCCCTTGCATATGGAGAGACTGTTAAAGTAACACTGATAGAAAGTAACGGCACACGTACTACTTACTCATTCTCTGTACCTGACTTGTACGACCCAGCTAACCCTAATGACCCACCAGACTACGACACTGCTGACAAGGCGCGAGCGACAGCTAATGTTGCTGAGAAGTTCGCAGGGTTTATTAATGCTAAGGCTGGGATTGAGGCACGTAGCTTAGGTTCCACTGTTTCTGTATGGGAGACAGGGAGAGCAAACTGGGTAGAGTTAGAAGTAGAGACAGGACAAGGTGACAAGTCAATAGTAGTGTTCAACCAGACTGTAGAGAATATCGAAGGTATTCCTAAGTATGCAGTAGTTGGTACACGGATTAAAGTACGACCTAACCCAACATCCGACAAAGGCACTTACTACCTACAAGCTGAAAGAACGGCGGATAGTGCGAGTGGTGAGGATATGGAGGAAGTTGTATGGGCAGAGAACAGAAACCCTGAACAAGAGTACAGCTTCGACGTATTAACATTACCTAGAGTTTGTGAGTTCATTGGTAATAGTTTCACTATGAAGCTACCTGATTGGAAAGACAGACAAGCTGGTGATGATGATTCAGTACCTCAACCTAAGTTTGTGGGTCAGACAATAACTGATGTAGGATACTTCCAGAAACGGTTAGTATTTTTGACTGAGAACTATGCAGTAATGTCAGAGACTGATGACGAGTTAAACTTCTGGCGGCAATCAGCAGCTAAGTTACTAGTTAGTGACAGAGTAGAGGTTTCATCTTCTGCTGTAGGTATCGACAAGTTACAGTTCATATTACCTCATAACAGGGACTTGTTGTTCATAGCATCAAATGGTCAGTTCAAGATTGATGGTTCGCGAGGTGTAACACCTGAGACTATTAGTATGGCGCTGACTACAAAATACGAGTGTCAAACAACTGTAGCACCCACAACAATGGGTAACTCAGTCTTCTTCCCAATTGACTACGGGGCCTCAACAGGTCTTCAAGAATACACTGGTGAGAAGGATACTGGACAGGACTTCGCAGCACCATTAACACAGCACATAGTAGGATACATGCAAGGTAAGGCAAAGATGCTAACTTCATCACCTAACCTAGAGATGCTTGCTATGACCACAGAGAATGCAGATCGAAACCAGATTTTCGTGTATGAGCAATACACAGACACCACTGGTAAACGCCGTAATCAAGCGTGGAGTGAATGGACATTTGCAGGTAATGGCGAGATTGTAGATTTACAGTTTAAAAACGATAAGTTGTCAGTCTTAATGGTAGAGGGTAGCAAACTCTATTCTAAACCTATTAGTATGTACACGCGAGCGACTACTGGACTTGAAGAGATATACTTAGACGACTTATACCAAACAACCACAACAGGAGATAATGTAACAGTTCCTGTAGGTTATCCATTAGACGAGAATACTATCTGTGTTCGCGGTGATGGTACACAGAATGAGTTGTTCAAAGTCGGCTTCACAATCAGTGGGAGAACACTTACATTCGATGAGAATATAGGTGTTGGTCTAGTGTATGTAGGACGACCTTTCGAGTCTCGTTACCAACCAACACGCCCGTTCAAGTACGATGAGAACGGTGTAGCAATCACTACTGACAGAATCCGTGTAGGACGATACATACTTAATCTTTCAGACACTAATGAAATTAAGATGCATATCAAGTCGGACTACTACGATTATCCAGACCAAGTATTTAACAGCCGGTTTGTAGGTGGGTTACAGAACACATTAGGTTCAGTGCCGTACTTTACAGGAGACCATAAGTTCTCATTCTCACAAGACGCAAGACTTGCTGATGTAGAGTTCTACTGTGACAACTGGTTAGGGTGTACAATCTCAGGCATTAGTTGGGAAGGTCAGTACTTCCAGAGTAAAGGAAGAATGTAATGAGTATTTATGCAACAGCAGTAACGTCTGGTATTGAAGCATTAGCTGGTATCAAAGCAGACCAAGCCTATGACCAAGCATACAACGTTACCTACGCAGCAGAGGCACAACGGGCTAACATCCGTAATGCAATGCACGCAGCAGAGTTGAATGTAACTGCGGTACGCCAAGATAAAGTATTAACTAATACTATGATTGGCATGAAGCAGGACGAGGCAGAAGCAGCAGCTAAAGTAGCAGCAGCAACAGCAGGTGTTGAAGGGGGTTCTGTAGATGACATTATCTACGAGACCGAGAAGAATGAGTCACTAGCTATCAACAGTGCTAACCGTAGAGCTGAACAATCTATTGAGAGTCAACTAGCACAGATTGGTTCAGGTATGAGTAGCTTATTAGCAGTAAACGACGACTTACCAGAAATCAGTTACATTGATAACCTATTAGGTGCAGTGTCTAGCTTTGAACTAGATGATGCTAGGATTGGTGAAGCATTTGCTGCATGGTCAGGAGGAGAAGCGTAACTATGTTTGGACAACCCCAACGTAGTGCCACTAAAGATGCGAACGAGGGTGTGGTTTATCCACCCTCTAAGCAGAGTACAGCGCGTACAGTAGGCACACAGCAAGTACAAGTAAGAGAACAGCCGGGACTAGAAGCATTTGCTAATAGTGTAGGTAACGCCTTACAGAAACGTATGGCAGAAGAAGCGGTCAACATCAACGAACAACGTGCTAACAAAGCCGCTGTACGTCAAGGTCAAGACCATGCGATTAACACAGTAGATGCAGCTAAGAAACATCTTGGTTGGGAAAAGGCTGTGTTCGGTGAGAACATAGAATACCGTGCTGCCCAGCAGAGAGCCGCCCAGAATGCCGTCCAGAGCGCCTATTTAGAGCAGGCAACCCAACTAGATGACTATGCTGGGGAAACCCCTGAGCAGTACGCTAAGCGCCTAGAATCGGGCCTTGATAAAGTCTTAGAGCCTTACGGTTCTGACGAGGAAACCAAGGGCCTTGTAGCGAATGCTTACAACACAGCATCAGCTAAGTTAGCAGCGAAACAATATGAGAGTCATTACGCCTACAATCAGCAACAGCAACGTGAGACATTCTACAATCAGACATTACAAACGTTTGACCAGTGGAATGTAGACAAGACTTTGTTGTCCTCGCCACAAGAGACTCAAGGTTTCATGGCAGGTATTCAGAAGTTCTTTCGTGGAGCTACTCGACCTAATGGTATGTCGGACATTGCTTGGCGAGGAACTATCAATGAGGCGTTGAACACTTCTCTACGTAACGGTAACATCGGTGCATATAACGCAGCTAAAGCTAATGGGTTCTTAGACGGTATGTCTAGTAAAGAGCGTGTTGCACTAGACCAAGCGATTAGTGCATACGACACTGACTTTACTCAAGACGTACAGTTAACATATGAGAATGCCGAACTAGCAGCAGAAGAAGCTAATAACTTAGAAGTTGCAGCAGGTATATACCAGAACGTTAAACAGGAAGTGTCTCAATTACGAGAACGCTCAAGTGGAACAGACCGCGCAGAGTTAGCAATAGCTCGTGCACAAACCAAAGCTCAGAAGGGTATCAACAGTGCAGAAGAAGAAGCTAAACGCATTGCGAAGAAGGCGTATGAATCAGCACTGGAGAAACAAGCAAAGCAAGAACGAATCGACGGAATCAAACTCGCACTTAGACAAGACGACCCCATCGCAAGAGCGGGTAGTATAAGTGAGCTTCAACCTAAGAAGTCTGAGTTAGAAGAGGTAATGGACTTAACAATAGTTGAGGACGTGACTCGACTAACAGCGTCAGACAAACCACTTACTGAGTCAGCAGCAGTTAAAGCTATGATTGAGAATCCGGCTGTAGCTAAATCTGTAGCAGCTAGGTTACGTGGTCGTCAGGTAGAGTCACCATTAGTTAAGCGTGTGACTGAGACATTCCTGAACGGTTTCCATGGGATGATTGATGAGAACGGGCAGTTGAATGAGAAAGGTATTGTAGCAATGCAATCCATTAGTCAGTTCGCACAGAACGATGATACATTCAAAGCAACTATCGGTTCAGCTAACTTTGATAAGTATGAGATAATTAGACGCGGAATGTCTGTAGGACAAACTGTAGAGATGATTAATAAAGACATTGATTCTTATGCACGTAATAAAGGTAATCGGGATGCTTATGCAATAGACTGGAACCTTAAAGGTGACGAGTCAAAGCGTGACAGAGTAACAGACTTATATCGTAAGTTCACAGGTAGTGCGCCTAACAGTGCATCATTAGCTTATGCTCAGGAAGAGTTAGACAGAGGTCTGGTAGTTTATCAAGGTGATATGAAAGCAGCGGAGAAATATCTACGTACTTCACTTATCAACGGTAGCTTAAACTATAGAGGTCGAACAATAGTCAATGGTAAACACTTGAACAACGTAACTAACTATAACTTTGAACAGTTAATGGATGGTGCATCAAGTCAAGTAGGACAGACATCTTTAATCACACCAATCTTAATGGCTGGTGGTTTACAAGTAGATGACGACAATCCTATGGGCGATTTAGCGAAGAACATGAACTTCTTCACAGTAGATGGTACTGATGGATTCTTTGTAGACTCAAATGAGTTCCAGCAACCAATCCGTGTATCGAGTGATACTATGAAAGCATGGGCTGCTGTACTAGACCAACGTAAACAGTTTAAAGAACTGGAAGAAGAAGCACACGGCGAATCATTTGACAGATGGTATGAAGAACAAGAACAACTTCGTAGCACTGGCAAAATACATTTACAATAGGAATGAATATGGCTAAGACATATCACGGACAAGAAGCAGTTAATAAACTGGAGGCTGACTTAGGTCGTCCTCTTAGTTTAGCAGAACGCAGAGTAGCTGAGGAAGAAGGCTACGTAGATGGAGAGTACAAAGATGATAAAGGTATCTCTACATCAGGTGTTGGACAAACAGGTAAGTATCGTGATATGTCCTTCACCGAGACATTTGACGAACATCGGAAGTATGCAGCGGAGTCTATACAAGGCTTCGACAATCTACCAGAAGAACTACAAGCAGAGTTCATACAACTAGCGTACAGAGGTGACTTACAACAGTCGCCTACTGCACGTAAGATGTTCAACGAAGGTAATTATGAAGAAGCATCTAAAGAGTTGTTGAATCATAAAGAATACAACGAACGGAAGAAGCAAGGTGATGATGGTGTTACTAGACGACTAGAAGCAGCATCAGAGGCTATTGTAAATTTTCCAGAACCCTCGGCTGATAAATCACAGGTACAGTCGAAGGGTACAATTAAAGACGTAGTTGATGGCGACACATTTACAACAGGTAATGACACCTTACGTGTAAGTGGTATCAATACTCCTGAATCAGTACATCCAGATGAAGACCGGAATACTGAGGAAGGTAAAGTAGCATCTGACTTCGCTAAAGATGTAATGCCTGTAGGTTCAGAAGTAACAGTAGATAGTTATGGTAAAGGTACATTTGGCCGTAACTTGAGTGGTGTGACACGTAACATCAACGGTACAGAAGTAGACTATGGTTTAGTGGCACTAGACCAACAAATGTCTACTTACTATACCAAGTACGGTGAACACCCTGACCCTATGAAGCATGACCAATATAAGGAGTACTACAGCCGTCTAGTACCCTATCAACTAGGAACAAGTGAAGAGTTACCTAGTAAAGGAGAAATGGAAGAAATGACGGTATTACAACAGAAGTTCAGTAAGACGTATCGCGACTTCAAGGAAGGAGAAGCTACGCAAGAACAACTGGATAGCGTAACAGCGGAGTTGTACGGCGACCCTCAAAAGGTTATGAAGTACAGACGCGCATTAGTACGCGGAAACTTCCAGATGAACAGTTCTAATCCGAACACACTCGCAGGTGCCATGAAGATAGCTATGGAGAACCAGCCTGAGTTAGTAGGAGAATACAATCGTGCAGTACGTAATGGACATTTACAGTTCAGTAATGCACCAGAAGAGGAACCTTCATTCTGGACTAAAGCCGGAGCTTCATTCGGTATGTTCAGTAGTGTTGCTAACGTAGCAGATACTGAGAATCTATGGAGCGCACGACGCCATGGCGTGGATGCCAAAATACCAGAAACAGAACTAGTGAAAGGTGTACCTGACCAGTACCACAGTTTAATACTTCAAGAGTCAGAGAAGTACAACGACACAGCAGCGTTAGTACTTCGCGACCAGTTACAGTCAGATATTGAGAACAACAAGATATTTGACAACATGGAGTGGTACGCACAGTTCGGTTATGGGGCGTTGTCTCTGGTGGCAGACCCACTAACATTTGCACCAGCAGGTATGGTAGCAAAGGGTGGACAAGCCATTGTTAACACCAATAGAGCGTGGCAAGTAGCTCGTGTAATAGGTGGTAAAGAGATAGTAGCTGGTAGTGCTGGCGGTGCTAAGTTAACAGCTTATGCAGCCGCTGGTGCTACTGAGGGTGCTATCATTAATGCGCCTCGTTTGACAGGCGACCACACATACACTGCCCGTGACTATCAGTTAGATATAATGATGGACACAGCATTCGGTGTGGCATTAGGCGGAGCTATCAGTGCTGTACCTTATACAATCGAATACTCGAAGCAGTTGCGTAAGTCTAGGCAGATAGAACAAAGTCAGATTATGCAGAAGGCTGAACAGGAGTCTGAGGCGAAAGCTAAAGGTGTATCTGAGTCAGATGTTGTAGGTTCGGTTAATCCAGAAATGGATGTAGTCAAAGAGGAAGTACAACAGAAGGCACAAGTACCAAAGGCACAAGCTAAGGTTAAACGTGCTACTGGCATCAAGTTCCCTGAGTGGAGTGCTGTAGGTGAAGTGTCTAGTGATGGGTACAACAAAGCAGTAAGTACACTTAACAACTTGTTCCCGAAGAACTCATCAATGCGTAAGTTACTTAACGTAGGGATTAACCTTAATAAGAAAGCAGACGATGAGACCCGTAGTATTGTAGACAAGCTGAACTCAGATATTCTACACATAGCTGCTGCATTCCCGTCAGGTAAAGTACCAAAGGAAATTGGTAAAGCGTTAGAAGGTGTAGCTTTCAACCAAAAGAGTTATACCCGTAAGAACGCTATGGCTACATTGTTACAGGGTGATACAGCAGACCAAGTTGGTGAGTTAACATCTTACATAGAAACATTACGTAACCGTGAAGAGTTATGGGATGGGTATGATGTGCAACCGCTAAGTGGCAGTGAGTTCTTTAAACATCAAGGAGACATACTAACTCGTGAGTTTGGTAGTCAAGGCGATGATATATTTGAACTTACAAACACATTACCAAAAGAGCTGTCGTACCTGAAAGATGTAGTTGAACTGAACAAGGTTGCTGTCGAGAAAGCAGACCCAGCGTTTACTGAGTTAGTTGAAGAACTGAACGGTATGGTTGCTGTACGTATGGAGCAGATTGAGTTCGCAGATAGACGACGTTACACAGACTCCCAGCAATCATGGGGTAAGTCTGTTGAAATGTCTGCTACTGAGATTATGCAGAAACTACGTGAAGAAGGCTTAACACCTAGAACAGCAGAGTATAAGAAACGTCTTAAAGAGTTACGTACTTATGGTAGAAAGGCTGTAGGTGAAGAAGTTAATCAAGTTGGTAAACTAAATGACTTCACAGTTGGTACTCTACGTAAAGAGTCTGACCCTGATTCAGAAGTGTATTACTCACTAGATGATGCAAAGCAGGAACTACTTAAACTACAGAAGATTCCTGAACCAGATGAAGGCCAGATTAAACAAGCGAAGATGCTGCGTGAGCGTATAGAAGGTGCTAACAAAGACCAGACTACTGAGCTTGTGAAAGACAACTTAGAGCAAGACTTACTACCTCGTTCGTATACGAGAACAGTCACTACATCAGCAATCAAGTCACCTACTAAAGCTAACTTAGAGACAATGAGAACTAACGTCCGTAAGATTGGTAACAGGCTTGGTGTGTACGAGATAAAAGGGAAGAAAGACCGTAAGGAAACTCAAGCCCGTTTGGAACAAATATCTCGTGCTATGGTTAAGAATAAAGACAAAGTACTTGACCGTATGGTTACTGCTGGTAAATGGCAGAATGTCGAGGATGTAATCAGAGCTAGTCACGCGCTGGCTAACGAAGAGAACCTAAAACGTGTTAAAGCGCCCGTTAATAACAAACCTAAGCCAGAGACTAAAGTAGAGGCCACTACGTCAGTTGAGCAACCTACACCTCCTGTACGACTAGATGAGCAAAGTCTGGATGTACTGGATGAGACGATACCACCAGAAGTACACGGTAAATCACCAGAGGAAGTACAGCAGATTAAGGATGCAGAAGCAGATGCTTATAAGAAGTTGTTGGAAGAGTCCAGTAAGAAGATTTCTGAGAACATGGGTAACTTTGTACGCTCAGGTGAGAAAGATG
>TARA_R100001530_G_scaffold1886_1_pt1 | contig 50633 bp, 79 predicted proteins | sample TARA_R100001530 | Tara Oceans TARA_R100001530 (sample SAMEA2622166) | marine metagenome | biome: marine biome (ENVO:00000447); feature: mesopelagic zone (ENVO:00000213) & marine oxygen minimum zone (ENVO:01000065); material: "saline water (ENVO:00002010), including plankton... | reverse complement strand
TTCCTTTTGGTGATGTAGTATCTATTAAAAATAAATTTTAATTAAACAGGAGGGGCTGAGTAAAATCATCTCCTCCATTTTAAAGGGAGATACAAAATGGAAAATATGAAAAATATGAAAAGGGCATTACGCAGACATCATGTTGATAGGTTGAAAAAAGTTCGTGCTAAATATAATCATGCAACACTTAGAATGAATGATGGAGATATGGATCGCAGAGTTGGCATGTTAGTTAATACCGCTACTTTGTGTTCCTGTGAAATGTGTGGGAACCCACGTAATAGAAAAGATAGTAGTAAGAAATATTATTTAACAATGCAAGAAAAGAAAGCTGATGTAATAATGAAAGAAGAATTGTCCATCGCAGTTTAATAATTTTTTAAAGGGAGAACCTAAATGGCTTACATTAAAATATTTGGTCAGAGCGTTTGTAAATACATCAGAGATAGGGCAAGTGCTGGTGATAGTAAATTAGTAATCACCAATACTTTAAGTGCTCACGGGATTACAGTCAACCATCACACACTCGCCATTAATTACTCAAAGGGTCGTAACTTAACAGATGTGGGAGCTGAACCATTTGATAAAGTAAAAAGCCAAAAGAAAGTTAAAGAAAAGATTACACTGACTAAATTGTTTGGTATTTTTAATAAAAGGATAAGACCCTTTTTTAAATTGATCAATAAAGAATTGCCTTATGAAATGAGAAAGGTATTCATCGACAAAGATTTTAATTTTTATCTTACTCAAGTAGACTATGATGAAATAGGTAGAACTTTTAAAAAAGAATGTCCTGATCTTTCTTTGACGATTAAAGAAATAAAAACCATTCTTAATTCAGATGAGCGAGAGGATATCAGACGTAAAAGAAGAAATTTTCAAAGGGAATCTTCAAACGAAAATATATTTGAAGAACCTACAAGATTAAAACTTTTGGATTCTAAAAAATATAATGATGTCATGGATAAAATGTTTAAAAGTATAAGTAAAAAACAAATCAGCATTCATGGGAATAAATTTACGATAGAAGGTTCCAAGGAAACTCATGGAGGCACTTCAAAATATACTGTTCATATCGGTGATCTTGAACTTTATGCCTATCTTAAATTATCCAAAACTGGTGGGGTTGTTGTTAAATTTTCTAATTATTAATTAAAACTAAAAAGGAGATATTATGCCGAGAAAGATAAAAGGATTTAAATTTGTTGAACGTCAAAGGGATGCTTATGAAGAATACCGAGCCGTTCTTTTGTACCAACGTGTTTATGGTAAAGATTATGTAAAGGTTTTGTGTTTGATAAACCAATTTGGGATGCCGTACACAGATATTTATTTAGCAGATGCGCAACACAAAAAGATGGAGAAAAAATTACAAGCATTATAAATATAGACTTGGCGGAGCAACGGACAAGGCTTAGGCACGAAGCAGTAATGCGGAGTGGTGGGTAGCGAGTGGTTGACCAATCCGCCAAGTTTTTTAAAAGAGGTGAGTAAATGGATAATGCATTGATGAAAAAATTAAAACAGGTTGATGGCAGGAACAAAACCCATTGTGACTTTTGTGGGGATGAATTTCAAAAGTTCAAGCAAGGTCATGCTGTAAAGATTTTTCTATTCAAGCAATGGGCTTGTGGCTCTTGCTACAGCAAAGCAATCAAGGAGCAAATGGAAAACGAATTTGCTACCAAAGAGATTGCAAAAGAAATCCCACCATGCTTTTGTGACAGATGCAAAGAACATGAAAAAAGCAAAAGTGAAATGAACGATTTTATTAACCATGCTTTGAAGGGAGTGATATAAATGGAAAGAAGACAACCAACAATCAGATGTTGGGTTTGTGATGGGACAGTAAATATAAAGTCTCAAAATTCTGTTGTAGGAAATCGGGGGCAATTAATAATTGCCAGACACGGTAGTTGTAGTGTAGGTTCTTACAAATGGATGAAAAGTGAAGTAGGAAAGAAAAGTGCGTTTTATAAATCTATTAAAGAACAGGAGGTAATTGAGTAAAGAAATTCAGAGTATAATATATATAATGAAAATATATAAATTTTCCCCAAAGACATTAGCCATAGAATTTGCTTATAATCACAATCTTGTGAGTGAAATGAGAAAGTTCCCCGTCAGAAGATGGGATAAAAATTCTAAACTCTGGTTAATATCAATTTGTGATGACAATATCGAACTGCTAAAAACGAATTCGGTATTTAAAAAGTTTACTTGGGATAAAGAAGCTAAAAAAGTTGTTAACGGTTATTCAGCAAAAGATTTTAAGAAGATAACCGAACAGAAAAAATCCAATCTAAAAATTGTTGGATTAAAAATGAAACTCTACCCTTATCAAATGGTGGGGGTAGAGTTTATTGATGCTGCAGGAAGTTGTTTGTTAGCTGATGAAATGGGGCTTGGTAAGACAGCGCAGGCATTGGCTTGGTTACAATTAAGAAGTAAAATCAGACCTGTACTTGTTGTATGCACAGCAACATTAAAGTTGAATTGGGAAAGGGAAGTAAACAAATGGATGTCTAAAAATAAATCTGTTTGTGTAGTAAATGCTGGGGAAGCTTTAGATGATTCGGAAATTATAATTATCAATTATGATATTGTAGATAGATACCTTGAAGATTTAAAGAAAATAAAATTCCAATGTATTATAATAGACGAATCAACATTAATTAAAAATAGCAAAGCTAAAAGAACTAAAGCGGTGGTAAAGTTAGCTAAGAAGATTCCTCACACCATTTGTTTATCTGGGACACCTTTTTTAAATAGACCCGTGGAAATGTTTAACACATTACAACTTGTCAGCCCTTCGGAGTTCTCAAATTTTTGGCAATACGCTTTTAAATATTGCGATGCTAAAAAAGGATATTGGGGATGGGACTTCAGTGGTGCAAGCAACACAGATAAGTTGGCGGACAAACTTAAAAAGTCCGTAATGATTAGACGTGAGAAGAAAGATGTGTTAAAAGATTTACCTGCTAAGACAAGAGTACTGTTACCTCAAAATGTAGATTTAAAATCATACAAGATAGAGGAACGGTGCTTGGCTGATTGGATAAGACAAAATAAAATAACTGGGGATTCATCAGGCGGAGACCATCTTGTAAAAATAGAGAAGTTGAAACAGGCTGCACTTGAAACAAAGTACAAAGAGTTTGTTGAGTGGATAAAAGATTTTATAGATATGACGGGGCAAAAGATAGTCCTGTTTGCTCATCATAGAGATTACATTAATAAATTATTAGTAGACTTAAAAAAATTTGATCCTGTTTCTATAGTAGGAGGTGATGCCATACAAAAAAGACAAGACTCAATTGATATGTTTCAGAATAAAAGAAGTCACAGGATTATCATTTGTTCTATGAAGGCGGCAGGGGTCGGGATAACTTTGACTGAAGCTAACACAGTTGCGTTCTTTGAACTCGGTTGGAATTATCAGGATCATGCTCAATGTGAAGATCGTTGTCATAGGATAGGTCAAAAGGATAATGTCACTGCTTATTACTTTATAGCCAAGGGAACTATTGAGGAGGACATCTATGAATTGCTGGAAAGTAAAAAGAAAGTATTTGATGATGTTATGCAGACTTCTAATTTGATTGATGTAAAGACAAAAGATTTAGGAAGTATCTACAAAGATTTGTTAAAGAAAATTGTCGACAAATATGAAAAATAAATTATATTTTAAAACACCAGATTTTTATTATATAATAAATTTTAACCTATTAATAAGGAGATAAACTTTATGTCTTTTGAAAAAAACAAAAGAAAAAATTATGCGTTGAATATAGTTTACAAAACAGTTTATATGTGGATTCCAAAGTTTCCTGACCATGTTGATTTAGATTTTTTAATAGACATCGGCAAAGAAACTTTATTAAAAACCAGAAAGCAATTCAATCCAGATAAAAAAGTAAAATTTAAAACCTACCTCATAACAAGTCTTAACAACAGATTCAAATCCGAATTAAATAGAACTCATAAGAAAAATAGTATCTATAATTTTAGTTCAATTGATGTAGATACATTACCAGATGAAAGCGGTCAGGGTGATCTTGATGTTGTTGCTAATATAGTATTTTTAACAAAGAGATTATCAAAAGAAAGTCTTGAGGTAATGGATTTAATATTAAAAGCTCCTGCTGAAATGATTAAGCTGGGGTATTCAAACAGACGATTTGCAATGAAGTCTATTTTGAAACATGCCAAAGTTTCTACCTGTGAATTTAACAGATTAAGACGTGAAGCTCTCCGAGTTTTAAAATAATTTTAAAATAACAGCTTCATCCACAAAAAAATTTCGTATAATATTTTTAGCTTTGCTTTTCAAAGTGAAAAATATTCCAAACCTGAATATGAATTCTAAATATAAATTTATAATTATTTATTTTAGGAAGAAGTATGCCTAAAAGAATAAAAATTAGAAGTGGAATATATAAAAGAATTTTTATTCACTCATTAAGAGATAGGAATGGAAATTTAAAGAAAGCAATACCAACGAAATTAAATACGAAAACAGTATTTGCTCAGTACCAAGATTTAACATTAAAGGAGCTACAAATTAAGCAACATAGTTATAACCAGTGCTTTGATATTGTTCAGGAGATGTATCTGTACATATTGAAGCACTGGTACCGACAAAATAATTCTTTTGGTATTAGAAGATTTATAAACTCAAAGACAAATACCAAATATTTTGTTTCCCTCACTAATTACATTCTTCATTGGAAGCTTCATCAGGGTCGCCAGAGATTTACAGATTTTAAAACGATAGTAAAGGAATATTTTAATATCTGTTTTAGGGAAGGCAACCTTTCCCAATCCTTTTATTTTAAAAAGAATAGACCTTTACCAAATCAACTTTTAACTGATAGGAGTTTACTTGAATGGGAAGGTCATTGGGATAAATACGACGAAGACCATGGGTATAATATTAAAGAAGGAAATGGATTATTTCAAAAACAGGTTGAATTAACAAACAAAGAAAAGATGTGTAAGAAAAAATTCGGTTTTAGAGATTCGATACAGTGTCATAACTATTGGGTACACAAGATAAATAAATCCAGAGAAAAGCTGAAGTATTCAAAACTTATGATAGAGATTCAAAATTGGGAATCTGATTGGGATAGTAGTGAACTGGATAAGGAAAGAAAGTTGAAGATAAAAAATAGTAAATGTAAATCCAGTTTTAATCTTATAATGATGGTTCAGGTGAAAACTGTTTATAAAAAAGTTAAGGATATTAAATATGTTTTTGAAAAGTTTCCTCATTTACTACCTGAGACCGTAAGATTTTATATTAAAGCTGAAGGATTAATTTAGTATGAAAAAGAATTAGTATGGATAAATTTACCAATTACATTCAGGATTCTACTTTGCGGATTATGTTAATGGATACGGATTCATTAAAGATAATTCGTTCGCTTGTAGCTTCAGATATGTTTGACGGGGAGATAAGGAAAACTACTTGCCAGTCTATATATGATTATTATGATAAATATAAGCATAGTCCTACCGAAGAATTTATTGACTTCTTTTTTTCCAAATCAAAAATATCAAAGCTGAGTAAAATAAAACAGGATTTATATGAAAAGTATATTGGCAAGCTTTATGATATGTCACCCAATAAAGAATATGTTTTGGGGAAGCTATCAGATTGTGTTCAGAAACATTCTATAGCGAAGGCAGTTTTGGATGCAGCCGAATTAGTCCGAAAGGGTGATTATGAAGACATAAAAGAAATTATAATAGATGCCTGCAGGAATAGAGTTGACGGTCAGGAAGTCGGAGAAAGCTTTTGGGATTATGAATACAGAAAAGAAGATATGGATGTTGTGTGTAAATTTTCTATTCCAGAACTAAATACTTTGTTAGGTGGTTATGTAAGAGGAGAACTTTTTTTATGGCTTGCTGCAACTGGCGTGGGAAAATCGTGGGCTATGATTGAAGGAGTAAAGGATATTTTAAGACATGGGGGTTACGGGGTTTATTATACTCTTGAGATGTCCAAGAATAGGATACAACAACGAATAGGAATGGCTTTGTCTGGATTGAGGCGGGATATTGACAGAGGTAAAAAGCTGGAGGTTGTTTATCTGGATGGTACTATAGGAGATTTTAGTAACAGGGAAACTATTTCAAGTGGAAACAGTTTTCATTTTAGTAAGAAATTTTATAAGGCAAGAGGTGGGGAAATTTTAGTTAAGGAATTTGTTGAGGGTAAATGTACTGTTGATGATTTACATAATCATCTTAATTCACTTGAAGCCATAAAAGGTTTTGTGCCTGATATTATATTTGTGGATTATGCGGATTTGATTGCATCAGATAAGAATTATAAAAACCATCAAGATGAAATAGATCGGGTGTTTACCCAGCTAAGAGGATTAGCAAAAGAAAGGAACATTGCTGTAGTGTCTGCATCGCAGGCAAACAGACAAGCTTTTGATGCTTCAAAAGTTACTTTAAAAAACATATCAAAATCTATCGGGAAAGTTACTATTGCAGATATAATAATTGCCCTGTGTCAGACAGACAAGGAAGAGAAGGATGGTGAGATGAGGTTATTCGGGGCGAAGGTAAGGGAAGGTAGAAAGCACTTTGAAGTGCGCTTAAAACAGTGTTTCGCTATAGGCGGCTTCTCCCTTGAGAGCGAGTTTGTATAATAAGTCATTGATTTCATTGGGCTTAGAAATGGTAATCAAAATTAGGCTTATAAGTCGTTGATTTTATTATACTTTTCAAGCAATATAAAGATATATGTAACAGTGAAATAATTGAAATTTGAGCTGTTTTTGTGCGTGTAAGGGGTATATCTGTGGTCGACTTAATAGCGGTTATAGGATTATTTGATATTCACTCATATCTCGATGAAATAGGGGTGGAATACAGGGAATCTGGGAAGAATATCGGGAACGGTAGTATTGGAATATGCTGTCCATTGTGCGGTGATGATAATTTTCATATGGGAGTGAATATTGAAAAGAAGTTTTATAATTGCTGGCGGTGCGGAGATTACGATGATAATGGAAGGGGTTCTTTATTTAAGCTGATGTACATCCTTGAGGGATTGTCTGGCAAGGAAGCTTATAAAAAGATTACAAAGGATCATCAAATTGGAAGTTATCAGGGTGATGATATTTATGAGGCATTAAAAACTTTAGAGGAGAGATGGGCAAGTCCTGAGAATAAAGAAATATTAAAATTTAATCGTAAAAATAAATTGAACGTAGAAGGGAGGTATAAAAATTTAAGTGAGTTGAATCCAAAATTATTTACAGATAAATCTTTTTTGTCTTATATAAAAAAGAGAGATTTTACTGTAGATGAATTAAACAAGTGGGGTGTGCGAGCTCATATATCTGGGAAGTTTGCCATGAGATTAGTTTTTCCCTTATATAAAGATAATGAAATTGTAAATTATACGGGGAGAGATGTGGTTGGTAATGCGTCATTAAAGTATTTACATTTAAGTAATGATGAAGCGGTTATGCCTATAAAATCTATTTTATATGGATTAGATTATATTAAAAAAGACCCAGATGAGTTGGTGTTAGTTGAAGGAGTGCTTGATGCGGTAAGAATTGGTAAAGGTTTGGCTGTTGCTTCTATGGGCTTAGTTCTTTCAGAAAAACAAAAAGAACTTTTGTTCCTGGTGAATCCCAAAAAGTTGTTCATCATATTCGATTACAATGCTTGGATTGAAGCGGAAAAAATAAAAAAAGAATTAGGAGTTTTTATTGATAACATTACAGTTGTGAGATTACCTGATGGTAAAGACCCTGCTGATTTAAAAAAAAGTCAGCTCCACAACATTTTTAATGAGTATAATATTTGTGAGGAGGAAAGATATGGAGAAAGAAAAAATAAAAAAATTGAATGAAGAATTAAGTCATAAACATGGTATAGAAGACCCATGCCCCTCATTTGGTGTAGGTTATTTAGAAAGTGATAAATGCTGTGCCCATTGTTGGGAAGATTGTGAATCATACCATATTGCGTGTAAACAATTAACAAATGGGAAGGAGGTTTCAATTGAAGTGAAAACTGAAACAAAAACAAAAACTATTAGAAAGGAGGAAAAGAAAATGGCAAAAACAAATAAGAAAACTAAAAAAAGTGTAAAGAAAGATGAAAAGAAAAAGGGAGTTAAGACAAGAATTTTTGTTGGTGATGTAGGGCTTTGTGAGTTTGTTAGAAATAGTGCTGCAGAAGGAAAAACCAAAGAGGATATTATTAAAACTCTTACGGAAAAGAAAATTAAGTTTAGTCCGAGTACAGTATCAATTCAGTATGCTAAAGGAAAGAAATAGGGGGATTGAATGGAGAATAAAGGAGCTTTGGTAGTGCTGTCAGGAGGACAGGACAGCACTACTTGCCTTTACTGGGCAAAAAATAAATTCGAAAATATTCATGCGGTGACTTTTGATTACGGTCAGAGACATAACATAGAAGTAGAATCGGCAAGGAAGATTGCGATGAAGGCTGATTTATGTTCTTGGGAAGTGATAGACATACCTGATATTTTAAAAGGTACAAGTCCGCTCGTAAATAAATCTAATGTAGTCGGTCAATATAATTCAGCAGAGGAACTTCCAGGTGGGGTAGAACCAACTTTTATTCCAGCCAGAAATATATTGTTTTTGACCCTTGCTGCAAATAGGGCAACATGTTTGGGGATAAGAGATATTATCACTGGAGTGTGCCAGGAAGATTTTGGAGGCTATCCTGATTGCAGACAGATTTTTATTGATAAGATGAAGTGGGCATTAGGTGAGGGTATTAATGGTGATCCTGAGATGTTTACTATTCACACACCTTTGATGAACTTAACTAAAAAAGAATCTGTAAAAATGGCGGTAGGTTTAGGTTTAGAGTGTATAGAAGCTTTAAGCTACAGCCACACATGTTATAATGGGGAGTTCCCGCCTTGCGGTAAATGTCATGCATGTATTTTAAGACAGAGAGGTTTTGATGAAGCAGAGGTTATTGATCCATTGTTAGAGAGGATTAAAAATGCCGAATAAATTTCCAGATATATTTTTAGATTCGGGCGCATTCTCAGCTTACAAAGGTAAAGTAGTTATTAATATTGATGAGTATATAGCTTTTATTAAAGAAGAGAAAAATGCTTTAGCTCATTACGCTGTATTGGATGTTATTGGTGACTCAGTTGAGACATATAAGAATCAAAAATATATGGAAAGTAAAGGTTTAAATCCTGTACCTTGTTTTCATTTTAATGAAGATGAAAAGTGGTTAGAAAAATATTTGGATGGAGATTATGATTATATTGCTTTAGGAGGAATGGTTCCTGTAGATAATCATAAAATTTTGATCCCATGGCTTGATAAAATTTGGGGGGATTATTTGGTTAAGAAAGATGGGATGCCTAAAGTAAAAATTCATGGTTTTGGTATAGGAGCTGTAGATGTAATGCTTCGTTACCCTTGGTATTCTACTGATTCTACTACATGGGTGATGACTGGTAGGCATGGTGGTGTATTTGTTCCTGCGTATGATGGGAAGACAGATAGTTTTGTTTATAATAAAACTCCTTGGAAGCTTAATGTTTCTGATAAATCTCCTTCCCAAAAAGAGAAGCTACAACATTACAACACTCTGCCTGATGATGTAAAAATAAATATCATCAGGTATTTTAAAGAACAAAATTTTACGTTTGAAGAGTTAAGTACAAACTATAGAAAGCGAGATGAGATTAATGTGAACTACTTTAAAGCTTTTGAAAAGGCAAATACAAAAGTAAAACCTTTCAAGTTAAAAACTACCAGAGGATTTTTTTGAAGATTTATTATTCTAACATATCGGGTAAGTTTAATTGGTCTTATGAAGAAAAGTTGGGGGTTCTAATGTCTTACCATGGACTTTCTTCAATCCCAACTTTAAATTTTTGTGATTCCTTTTTTTTAGATTCAGGAGCTTTTAGTGCCTTCCGACAAAATATATCTATTGACATAGATAAGTATTGTGATTTTCTTAATGAAAATAAATCTTTGATAGATGTGTACGCTGCTTTGGATGTTATCGGTGATCCTGAGACTTCAAAAAGTAATTACACCTATATGAGAAAAAGAGGTTTAGAACCATTGCCAGCAGTACATTACAATAGTCCTCTTCCAACTTTTGATTTTTATTTAAAGAATACAGATTATATAGCTCTGGGTGGGATTGCTTTAAAAAATAAAAAGGAAAGGTTGAGTTGGCTGGATTTAGTGTTTCATAAATATTCTGGTGTAAAGTTTCATGGGTTTGGTGTGCAAGACAGGGATATTTTAAAACGTTATCCATGGCATTCTGTAGATTCTTCTTCCTGGCATGTCATGGCTCGGTTTGGAGGTATTTGTAATAAGTGGGGAGATTTTAAAATTTCAAAAGGTGTTAACAGTAGAGAATTAAAATGGAGAAATGAGCATACTGATTTAGCGGTTAAAGATTACATAGAGTCTTTGGGTCTTGATTATGATGAGTGTTGTGATCCTACTTCTAAAGGAACTGATGCGCGTTCTATAGCTAACATTCTTTATTATGAGGAACTGAGTAAACAGGTTCCTACTGAATTTATTCATCGAGATAGGGGATTTTTTTAATGAAGATTTATTTTGTTACTTGGTTATATGAGAAAAGTCAAGAAGAAGCTTTATATAAATCTAAAGGAAATTCAAGATTATTGTCATACTACCATATTGCTCACCATTTAAAGAAACACCCAGATGATTTAAAAAATTATTTAAAAAGGATGAAATGAAACAATTTTACAATTGGGAACAGATTGAACAGTTTACATATGCGTTGGTTCAGAAAATAGATTGGGACAAATATGATTCAATTTATGGGGTGCTAAGAGGAGGAGCACCCATTGTTTGTTTAATGAAAAAATTTGTATCAATAACTATTGTTGAAGAAGATAAGATAAATGAGAGAACTTTAATAGTAGATGATATAGTGGATTCGGGAAAGACAAGGAACAGGTATCCTGATAATGATTTTGCTACACTGTTTGTACGACCCAGAAGTGTTGATTTAGTAAATTATTATATTACCACTACTGATGAATGGGTTGTATTTCCTTATGAGGGAAGTGAAGATAGTGCGGAAACAGTTGATGATAATATTGTCCGACTTTTGGAATACATAGGTGAAGATTCTAATAGGGAAGGTTTAATAGATACACCAAAGCGAATAATTAAATCATTTGGTTTTTTGTATTCAGGTTACAAACAAGATCCAGAAAAGATTTTAACTACTTTTGCTGGTGATGGATATGATGAGATGGTTGTATTAAGAGATTGTGAAATGTATTCTACTTGCGAACATCATATGCAACCATTTTTTGGGAAAGCTCATATTGCTTATATCCCAGATAAAAAGGTTGTAGGTATTTCTAAACTGGCGAGATTGTTAGAAGTTTATGCAAGACGATTACAGATACAGGAACGATTAACTAAACAGGTGACGGATGCTTTAGATAAATATTTAAAACCTCTTGGCAGTGCTTGTATAATTGAAGCTGTACATTTTTGTATGAGAGCCAGGGGGGTACAGAAACAAAATTCTGTCATGACAACGTCGTCTTTAACTGGGGTATTTAGAGATAAGATTGAAGCTCGGGAAGAATTTATGAGATTGATTAAATGAAAATTTATTTGTCGATGGCTTCGGTCGGTGGGTGGACTATACAATCCCTTTCGTCTTTCCATCTACATATTTTGTTATCGTATTATTACGATAAAAATAATTTAAAACGTTATAAGGAGGAAAACAATGTTTGTAATAACAAAAAAGTTTAGATTTGAAGCAGCCCATAAATTACCTCATCATGAGGGTGCGTGTAAGAATTTACACGGTCATAGTTATGTTTTGGAAGTTTCTTTGGTTTCTGAACAGTTACAAGATGGTGGCCCAGCAAAAGGAATGATGGTAGATTTTGGCGATTTAAAATCTGTTGTTAATCCGATTGTAGATAGATATGATCATTGTTGTTTGAATGACCATTTTGAAAATCCTACCGCTGAAATAATGGTTAGAAATATTGCTGAAGAAATACAAAAAGAATTAGGTGTTCCTATGGAAATATATAGAGTGTTTAAAGTTCGTTTGTACGAAACTGTTAATTCTTGGGCTGAGTGGGTGGAATGAAAATTTATTTTAATAATAATGTGTCTGACCCAATTTATGTTTATATAAAAAAATTGGGGGGAGGAAAATTAATGTTTGATTATTACTCGTGGGGCTACAAAGATAAAAAGGCTTTTGAAAAAGTGGTAAAAGAATTGAAAGAAAGTAAATGAAAATTTACTTGGCTACTCAACCCAAACCAGATGTTAAACAGCAACAAACTTTACTTAATAGTGGTTGCACAGCTATTTTAGTTTCTTTTTTTTATTTTAAAGAATTATCTGATAAAGAATGTAAATTGTATTTTAATTTTGAATGGGGGAAATGAAAATATATTTTGCTGGGAATACTTTACTTAGAGAGAGAGAGAAGAATATTTAATTAAACATTCTTGTAGCAGGTTATTTAGTTACCATTATCATAAGGAAGGTGGTATGGCTCACAAAGATTTTAAACTTTGGAAGGAGAAATTTTTTGTTAAAAATAAATGAAACCTTTTTGTCTATTGATGGGGAAGTAAATAATCAACACCAAGGGAAACCTTCATTTTTTATAAGACTTGCTGGTTGTAATTTAAGATGTAGCTATTGTGATACTTCTTATAGCTGGACAGCAAAAGGTAGTACTATTAAATCTGTTATTGAATTGGGAGGGATGGTTTTAAATAGTAAAGTTTCTAAGGTTACTATAACTGGAGGTGAACCTTTATTACAAAATAAAGAACTTATTCCTTTATTAAAATTACTTACAGAGAAAAAAATATATACCAGTATTGAAACTAATGGAAGTGTTTTACCCGATGAGTTATTTCGGAGTGATTTTGTATATTATATTTGGGATTATAAATTACCAAGTTCTGGACAAATAAAGGAAATGAAAGATGAAGAAATATTTAGAACTGTTTTACATAAAAATGATTGGGTAAAATTTGTTATTCAAGACCATAAAGATTTTGTGAAGGCGATAGCCGCAATTCATTGGCTTTTGCCAGATCATACCAATGTTGCCTTTTCCCCAGTTATAAATAAATTTTCGTGTCGACAGTTAATAGGTTTAATGGATGAGTATAATATCCTATACCCAGTTGTAAGTGTCCAATTGCACAAGCTGGTAAATATGGAGTGAAGATATATTTTGCATTTGTTCATAGATTAACAAGAGCCAAAATGTTACATAAAATGGATGCTAAGATATTAACTTCTTTTGTTGATTCTGGGCGGATTAATAAAAATGGCATAAGAAAATTAATAAAACTTTATTCGAAAGGAACTAAATGAAATCAGCTGATTTATTAACATCGTTAAATTTAGTAAGACCTGCCTTATCTATTAAACCTTACTCTCCTATATTAACTCATTTTTGTTTTAATGATAAAAGAGTTGAAGCTTACAATGGGGAACTTTATGTCGGAGCAGATACAGAAGTAGATTTTGATTTGGCTGTACCAGGAGATTTTTTGTACCGATTTGTTTCAACATTAAAAAAGGATATAAAGTTTAAAACTAACAAAGATAATTTGGTAACTCTTACCTCTGGGAAATCAGTTAATAAGTTACAAGGATTACCTGCTAAAGATTTTAATTGTCCTGTTATTAGTGAAGATGATAAACCAGATATAACTTTAACTATAACAGAAAAATTTATTGATGCTATTAGAGATTTATTACCTTTCACTGGGGATGATCAGTTGTTCCCTCAGTACATAGGTTTATTAGCTACTTCTGATTATATCTATGCCACAAATGGGAGAGTTATTTCAAGAGCCAAGATTAAATTGGATTTGAAATCTAATATTTTTATTCCTAAGTCTTTTTGTATTGAGTTAATACGATTGATTTCTGAATTAGAGACTATAGAAATATTTGATAATTTTATTACTGCTTATGGGACAAAAGGAAATAAGGTAGAGGTGATCCATTCTATCCCAGACGTTAAGTTTCCTGATTGTAAAGGTATGTTTACTTCGTTTAAGAAACATTTAAAAACTAATGTTGTAGATATATCTGATGAGTTTTTGGATTGTTTTGAAAGAATAAATTTAGTTAGCCAAGGATTGATAGATAAGAATTGTTCAATAAAATTTGATAAGGATTGTGTTGAGTTTGATTTAGATAATAAATCATTCAGTCATTTGAATGAGAAGGTAGAAATTAAAGGTTGTAAAATAAAGGATGAAGTAGAAGTGTTTATCCCATCATTATTTTCTTGTAGTAAAATTAGCGATAAATTTGGTGTTGTTGATTCTGGTAAATCTAAAGTTTTATATTTTATTGCGGAAGATTCTAAAATTGATATTCTTGTTAGTCTTGTAGGTTAAATGTCTTTTTTCCCTGTTAGAACTAAAAAATCAAAAAGTGCTGGATCAGTTTATGATTGTTCAGTTTGTAAGTTAGATAAGAATTGTAAGACTCCTGTGATGGAAGGATCAGGCAATTTACAAGCTGACATTATGATTATTGGCGAAGCTCCTATGCGGGAGGAAGATAGACAAGGCAAACCTTTCCTTGGGAAATCTGGTGAACTGTTAAGAAACACTTTGAAGAAATTTAAAATTAAAGCTGAAGATTGTTTTATAACTAATAGTGTAAGATGTAGACCAGAAAAAAATAGAATTCCCTCCGCTAAAGAAATAAAATGTTGTTCTAAATTCCTTCAGGAAGATATTAAACAAGTCCAACCAAAGATAATGGTTTTGTTAGGAGGGGTGGCTTGTAAGGCTATTTTAAATGAGAGTGCTGTTTCTAAATATAGTGGCTACCAATTATTGTCCGCAGATTACAATTGTTATATCGTTCCTACCTATCATCCAACCAAAGTATTAAAAGATTATGAATATAAAACTATCTTTGAAAATGATTTATCGAAACTAAAAATTTTAAAGAATAAAGATTTAAAGTTAAATGATTTCACTAAAGGTAATACTGTATTAGAAGAGTTTGATGATGTTATTGATGTATTAAGAAGTATAAGAAAGGATAGTTTAAAATTTGCTTTAGATTGGGAAACATACCCATTGCGTCCATATAATGAAGATTCAGTTATTGTTAGTTGCGGGATAGCTATTGGGAGGAATGAATCTTATACGTTTCTTATGGAAGGTAATTGGAGTGATGAGCAGTGGAAAGAATTAGTATTTGAGTTTGATGAATTGTTTAATTCTGATTGTCCTAAAGTATTTTTTAATTATAAGTTTGAAAAAGATTGGGCGGTCAACAGATTAGGAGTTGATATAACAGGTGATATTAGAGACATGATGTTGGTTTCTTATTTAGAGGATTCAAGAAAAGGTACAAATGGACTTGAGTTTCAATCGTTTGTTAATTTTGGTGTCGGTAAAATTAAAGAAGCTAATAAATATAAAAAAGATATGAGAAAGTGTCCTACAACATTATTACATGATTATCAGGGAAGAGATGCCCGATTAACTTTTGCATTAGAAGAATGCAAATGGATTCACATGGACACAGATGATAAACAATCTAAAATTTATTATGATTTATTACTTCCTGGGACAGATGCTATACTTGATTCTGAAATAGAAGGTGTTTTAGTTGATAAACCTGTAGTGAAAGATATTAGGGGTAAATTAATTAGTAAACAAACAATAGCAATAAAAAATTTAAAAGATATTCTGAAAAGAAATGGAATTATTTTAACAAATATTATTAAGGATTTAAATTCACCAGATCAAATATCTAATATTTTATTTAATGTGTTAAAATTAAAATCGACCAAGAAAACTGCTAAAGGTAAGAACAGTGTAGATAAAGAAGTATTAGAACATTATAAAGAAGAACCTTTCTGTGAATTTTTATTGGAGTATCGTGGGTTAGCGAAGTTGTTGTCTACTTATGTAGATGGGCTTGAAGATGTTCTTTATGATGATGGATTATTGCACCCAAGTTTTAATCTTCATCTTACTGGTACAGGTAGATTGTCAGGTACAAATCCGAATATGCAAAATATTCCAAAAAGAAAAAATAGATTTGTTCGTGAAATGTTTAATGCTCCTGATGGTCATTTAATTATGTCTTTTGATTATAGCGGTGCGGAAGTTAGGGGTATGGCTATGGAATCAAAAGATAGTACGTTGATTAAGTATATCAAAGAAAAATATGATATGCATCAGTTCTGGGCGGACAGGATAAAAGAATTAACTGTTAGGGAAACTACAAGACATGAAGGTAAAAATTCATTTGTGTTCCCTTCGTTTTATGGAGCTTCTTATAAATCAATTGCTGAGTCTTTAGATATTAAAGAAGATATATCTAAACAATTACAGGATGAATTGTTTAAAGAGTTTCCTGGAATGAAGAGATGGCAAGAGAAAGTTAAAAAATTTTATGATAAAAATGGTTATGTAGAATCATTATTTGGGCGAAAGAGATATGCTCCTTTGAGTTACAACCAAATTATAAATACTCCGATTCAATCATTGGCGGCAGATTTTACTTTAAAAGCTTTAATTAAGTCCATAAAAAAAGGATATAGAATGTGCTGGACGATTCATGATGATAATTCTTTTTATATCCCAGATGACAAAGTGGAAAGTTCGTATAATGAGATAAAAGATATTATGACTAATTTAGATTTACCTTTTATAAATGTACCTTTAGAAGTTGATTGTTCTGTAGGGGAAAATTGGTTTGATATGGTTGATATTAATGAAATTTTAGGGGGTTAAAAATATGTCTTATCACACAGCTTATAGACCTGATAATTTAGATGATTTTGTTGGTAACAGAGGTATAGTTGACAGTTTGAAAAAACAATTTGAGAACAAGGATTCTATAACATCTGCGTTTTTATTTTATGGGGAAGCTGGGACAGGGAAAACTACTTTGGGGAAGATAGTAGCAAAGATGCTTGGTAGTAGTGCTGTTGCTGATATAAATGCAGCTAATAATAGGGGTATAGATACTGTCCGACAAATTATTGAAGATTCAAAATATAGAAATTTTGATGGTTCCCCAAAAGTATTTATATTTGATGAATGTCATATGTTAACTAAGGAATCTCAAAATGCTTTATTAACAACGGTTGAAACTCCTACTGCGGGATCACATTTTATTTTTTGTTCTACTGATCCACAAAAGATATTGAAGACTATAAGAAGTCGTTGTTATGAATATGAAGTGAAGCCATTACGACTTGCTGATATTAAAAAAGTTATTGAGAGGGTTATTAAGGAAGCTGAATTAGATATTTCAGATGAGATATTTAATTTAATAGTTGAAACGTCCAATGGAATCCCAAGAGAAGCATTGACCAGGTTAGGGATGCTGAATGGAGTTACTGATGTAGATGAAGCTATTGATCTTGTGTATAAAGATTTATATGAATCTGAAGCTATAGAGCTGTGTAGATTAATAGTTAAAAGAGGTAAGTGGAAAAACATAGTTGAAATTTTTAAAGGTTTACCAAAGACACAGGATTATGAAGCTTTAAAAGCTATTGTTATGGGGTATCTGGGGAGCTGTTTATTGAATGTTAAAAATACTGATAATGATATTGAGAGATTTACGAAATTAATGGATACCTTTGTTGGACCTTTAGATTATGCTTGCCAGAGAAATGATTTTTTACTTCGGTTAAGCATGGCTTATTTAGGTTAGTCAGTTTTGGAAATGAGTATAATAGGATCAACGAGGATATTTTTTAATTTATTTAAAGGAGGAAATGGTATGAGAGGATTATTAAAGAAAAGTAAAAGGAGTATTACGGCTGTAAAGGTAAAGGAAATAGGGTATACAAAAAGATATAAAAGGAGAACTATGGAATCTGTAACTATGGATATTAATCCAAAGATGGCAGTGGAAATGTTGTCCACCATGGTGGGCAACAGAACTCTTACAGATTCTCATGTTTTAAAACTTGCGAATGCTATGAAGGATAGTGAATGGATGACTAACGGTGAAACTATAAAGTTTAATATAGATGGTCGTGTATTTGATGGCCAGCATAGGTTGAGAGGAATAATACAAAGTGGTAAAACAATTAGAACTGTGGTGGTTATGGGATTACCACGGCAGTGTTTTAAAACGGCAGGAGTCGATCAAAAGAAGAGATCCGCAGCAGATAATTTAAAAATAGAAAATGTGAAAAATGCTTCAGCGATTGCATCAGCATTAAGATTGTTATATATGTATGATAAAAATGAAAATATGACTGATAATGCTTTTGAAAGACCTTCATCTTTAAAAATTAGTAATTCAATTTCTTTGTATCCTGGTATACAGGAGAATTTATCTTTTGCTGTGAAATGTAAAGAGACACTCCCCGCAAGTATAGGAACTTTTTTACATCTTATTTTTAGTTTGTCGGATAGTGAGAAGGCAGATAGATTTTTTAGTTTGTTAGGAGCTGGTACTAATTTGAGTGTAGGTAATCCTATATATTCTTTAAGAGAAAAATGTATAGCTATCAGGACTAAGAGTGGTATAAGGGTTACACAAAGAGATACTATTGCTTGGACTATTAAAGCATGGAATGCTTATAAGAATAATTATAAGTTACACAAAATAGGTTGGAATAGAACTACTGAGAAATTCCCTCAAATTTCATAAAGGAGAAGATGGATTATAAAAAATATTTGAAGATAGATAAAGATAATTTGGATGAGGAGTGTATAAATCAGCCTGTGTTGTATGATGAATACGCTTCTCAGGTTCCTGATTTGATACATGAAATGGAAATATGTAAAATTGAAATGGAAGAACTGAGGGCAGATTTATACAAGCAAAATGTAATAAATGCTTTAGAACAAGGAGAGAAAAAACCAACTGAGAAAGCTATAGAGAATCAAATCATTTTAGATAAGTCTTTTCAAACAGCGCAGGATGATTATTATGAAGCTAAAAAGAAAGCGGAAAAAGGTAAAATAATCAGGGAAACATTTATGCAAAGGAAGGAAATGATTAGAGGTTTGATTGAATTACACAACAGTACTTATTTTTGTAGAGCTGAGACTAAAACTGATAAGTCAGTAAAAGAATCTTATGATAATAAAAAATTAAAGAGAAGAAGAGGTCAGTAAAATGGAATACTTAAAATATATACCGTATTTAATTTTATCATTAATTGTTATTTATATCGGTGCGAGATTAGCTACTCGTGCTTATTTTAATAGCAGAATAGATTATGAAAAGGAGGAAAAGAAAAATGAGTAAAAGACGTAAATTTTATGGTGTAAAACCAGAAAGTGTAAGAGCAGAGAATACAAGGGAAGGAGGTAATTTTTATTTAGATTTGCCAGATGGGTTAGAAAAATGGTCGCCAAAAGATGGGGATAATTACATAAGGATATTACCATCATGCGATCCAGATTTTGATATTTGGTTTCATGTTTGGTTCCATTATAATCCGCAAAGTAAAAAATATTTTTTATGTCCTAAAAATATGTCTCCCAAGAATTCAAAACAGTCATGCCCAGTTTGTGAGGAATTTACAGAACTTCAAAACAATGGTGAGTCTGATAATGTATGTAGACAATTTAAACCTCAAGCACGGACATTGTTTTTTATAATTGATAGAGAGGATGAGAAAAAGGGAGTTCAAGTTTACCCAGCTTCAAGATGGCAGGTCGCAGTAGATATTTTTGATCAGATGGAAGATAAAAGAAAACAGACTACCATTGATATAGCTGATAGTGAAAATGGTTACGATATTATTATAAGTAAAGAAGGTAAGGGGATGCATACGAAATATAAAGCTAAAATTGATCGTGATTCTTCTGATATAGGTTTTGATGATTGGGAAGAGGAATTAGTATCCTTTGCTGATGTGATTGCTGAGGAAAAACCTTACGATGAAATTAAGGCTGATTTTTTTGGTGGGGGCAGCACTGAAGAAGAACAAGAAGAAGAGAAACCAGAAGAAGAGAAGCCAGAAGAAGATGATGTGCAAGATCATGATCCTCCTGTAAGAAGAAGCTCAAGTTCAAGACGAAGAACAAGTAAAGATGTTGAGGATGAGCCAAAAAAAGAAGAGAATGGAAAAAAAGAATCTGTTAGGGATAGATTAAAAAGAAAAGTAAGGAGTAAAAGGTAATTGGCAAAAGGAATAAAATTAAAAAAAAGCATTCAGAAGGTATTCAATTTTATATCTTCTGGGTGTGTTGTTCTTAATAAGGTTCTTGGCGGTGGTTGGGTACTTGGTAGAATAAGTAATATCATTGGGGATGAATCTTCAGGTAAGACTTTATTGGCAATAGAAGCGTGTGCTAATTTTGCAACACAATATCCAGATGGTGAAATTTATTACCACGAAGTTGAATCAGCGTTTGATGTAGAATATGCTGAGTCTTTAGGTTTGCCAACAAATAGAGTTATCTTTATAGATGATGAATGGGCTAAGAAAGAAAAATTAGACTTAGATGTTTTTACTATTGATGGTTTGTTTACAGCTTTGAATTATGTGATAAAGAGAAATTTCAAAAAGCCAAAACTTTACATTTTGGATTCTTTAGATGCATTGGAAGATTCTACAGAGAGCAGAGATGAGTTTGTGGGTGAAGCTGGTTACAGTGGTGCAAGAAAGGCAGCAAGCATGTCGTCATTATTTAGGAAATTGACTTCTAAAGTAAAAACAAGCAATGCTCATTTTATGGTTATATCCCAAACAAGGATGAAGATTGGGGTTACATTTGGAAAAAAGAAAACAAGATCAGGTGGAAAGGCATTAGATTTTTATGCAAGTCAAATTCTTTGGTTGTCAAGATTAAAAAGATTAAAGAAGAAAATTCATAATATTGATAGGGAGTATGGTGTGCATATCTTAGCTAAATGTGAAAAAAATAAAATTGGATTACCTTTTAGAGAGGCAAAGATAGATATTCTTTATAGATATGGGATGGACGATATAAAAGCATCTTGGGATTATTTAAAAGAGGAAAAATGTCTTAGTAGGTTAAAATTTCCTGATGTTGATTATGGTTCTTTAAAAAGGACTTTTGATAAATGCTTTGATATAGAGAATGGTGAAGACAATGTTAAGGCATTACACAGTGTAGTTGAAGAAGTGTGGGATGAGATTGAAACAGAATTGTTGCCAAAGAAAGGTAAATATAAATGAGTAAGTGTAACTGTGGTTGTGAAAAAGAAGCTACTTATGGCGATTGGATTCAAGGACACTGGAATAGAGGTAAAAAGCGGTCTGAAGAATTTAAAAATCATTTGAAGAATATTATGCCGAAAGTATTATCTTCTGATATTGTTAAAAAGAAAATTTCTACTGGAGTTAACAAAGCAGTTTTAAAAGGAAAGGCAGGAAAGAAGAATAAAGGTAGAATTTTATCACAAGAGCATAAAACCAAAATAAGTAAAAATAATGCCAGAGGATTTCTTGGTAAAAATCATTCAGAAGAAACAAAGAATAAGATGAGTTTGGCTAAGGAGAATTACATTCCTTGGAATAAAGGTATTGAGCATTCTAAAATTAGAGGAGATAAAAATCCAGCTTGGCAGGGTGGTAAATCTTTTGAATTGTATGGTAGAGGATTTACTAAAGAATTGAAAGAAAAGATTAGGAAAAGAGATAATTATGAATGCCAATACCAAGGTTGTGACAGGACAATGTTTAATTCAGATATGGATTTTCCTGTTCACCATATTGATTATGACAAAAAGAATCATAATGAAGATAATTTAATTTTATTATGTAATTCTTGCCATGCTAAGTCAGGTTTTAAAAGAGCGTATTGGTTAGGGTTTTATTCAGCACTTATTTATCAAAAATATTTAAGGAGGTCTTTATGAGGGTGCTTCTGACGGGGATAACTGGTTTTGTGGGTTCACATTTAGCTGAATATATTTTATCTTTGGAAGAAAAACATAAAGTATATGGCTTGTGTAGGTGGCGTAGTCCAAGAGATAATTTAAAAAATTGTATTAAGGAAGTTCGCCTGTTGGAAGGTGATTTGTTAGATTTCTCTTCATTGGAAAGAGTATTAGAAAAATCTAAGCCTGATATTGTTTTTCATCTTGCTGCTCAATCATATGTTCAAACTTCTTTTACTTCTCCGTTAGATACTATTAATAGGAATGTTATCGGTACAGTGAATTTATTAGAGGCAATTAGAAGCGTTAAAGATATTATTGAGAATAAATGGAGTGAAAAAAGAGTTTATTTTGACCCAATCATTCAAATTGCTTCATCGTCAGAAGTATATGGTGAAGTGCCTTTTGCAGAGCAACCTACTACTGAGTTAACACCATTAAGACCTGCTTCTCCTTATGCTGTAAGTAAAGTAGCTGAAGATATGTTAGGATACCAATATCATTTATCTTATGGATTGAAAACTTTACGGACACGATTATTTAGTCATACTGGAGCAAGGAGAGGTGATGTTTTCGTCTTGTCAGCTTTTGCTAAACAGATTGCTGCTATAGAACTTGGATTACAAGAGCCAGAAGTAAGGGTAGGAAATCTTGATTCAAGAAGAACATTTATAGATGTGAGAGATGCTGTAAGAGCGTATTGGGCATTGGTAACAAAGGTAAAAAATTATGGTGATGTATTTAATATTGGTGGGAGTACAGAATTTACTATTAAAAGCTTGTTAGACAGTTTGGTTGCTATGTCTATTTATCCTTACCGAGAGAATATAAAAATTGTAATTGATAAAGAATTGATACGACCTTCAGATGTAGTAAGCCAAATTCCAGATTCAAGTAAATTTAGAAGGTTGACAGGGTGGGAGCCAGAAATTCATATGGGAACTACTGTAAAATCAATTTTAGATTATTGGAGGACAGAATTAAAAATTAATCCTTGGAAAGTTACAAGTGTAGATAAATGAAATGAAGAGTATTTGGGAAGGTTCTTATAATATAAAACGTAGAGTAGAAATAAGATGTCATTTGTTTTATTGGTTGAAAGTTGTAATTATTTTTCTTATTTGGTGTGAGTTAATTTGGATTTTTAAATAGAAAGAAGCTATGGCAAAGAAAAAAGTAATCAACCAAAAAAATAAAAGAATACCAGTACCAGTTATTGGGACAATGACACTGTCTTTATTTTTAGATAAGTTCAATGCTCCTGGGTGGTTGTGGGGTGCTTTAGGGGTTTTTATATTTTTTTATTGGTGTATAGCTATTCACGATATTTTTAATTGTGAAGAGCTTGAAGAGTTTAAATAGAGGAGGTGAATAGATGAAGTGTGAAATGGCAATAATGAATGGCTCGGGAGATACAAAACTTATTTGGGATTCAGAGAATGACGATGAAGTAAAAAATGCAAGAAGAACTTTTAATGATTTTAAAACATACAAGAAGCCACCACAAGGGAAAGCAAGACAAGCTTGTACTAAGTGTAATCAAAAATTTTCTGTTTGTGAAGGTGTTTGTGCTGGTTGTTATAGCCTGATACATAAAACTTACTAATGAATATTGAATTAGAACTTTACAAAAAAATGTATCTTATTAGAGCATGTGAAGAAGCAATAATGAGCGAATACAATAACGACGGTATGAAGACTCCTATGCACATGAGCATGGGTTCTGAGCATATATCATCTGCTGTATGCTTAGCACTTGGCGATAGAGCACAAGTTTTTTCTTCATACCGTTCACATGCTCCATTTCTTGCAAGAACTGAAGATACAGATCAGTTCTTTTTAGAAATGTATGGTTGTAAGGAATCAGTGTTAGGTGGTAGGGGTGGGTCAATGCATTTGTGTTACCCTGAAAAGGGATTCATAATGTCATCTGCAATAGTAGCAAGTCAAATATCAGTAGCTTGTGGATATGCTTGGGCTAATAAACAAAAGAAGAATGGCAAAATAGTGGTTGTATTCTTTGGTGATGGTGCTACTGAAGAGGGTGCTTTTTGGGAGAGTTTGAATATAGCTTCTCTTTATAAATTACCAATTATGTTTGTAATAGAAGATAATGGGTTGGCGGTTCATACAAATATGTATACAAGAAAAGGGAAAAACATTTTAAACATTATAGATAATGTATATGGGTGTGACTCTGATTCTATTGAGAAAGAATATCCTTGTGCTTATTTGTCTATGTATAACAAAGTAAAAAAACATTCATTGGATACTGAAAAGAATTTTATAATTTATTCTTTTAATTATCATCGTATGCTTGAACATGTTGGTATTGATGAGGATTATGAAGCTGGATATAGAATAAAACCAGCAGATATGGATTTTATTGATCCTGTGTTGATGATGAGAAAGAAACTTTTTAAATCTGAAAAAGCTGTTTTAACAAAAGCGACTGAAGATTTAATTGATAAAAAAGTTCAAAAAAGCCTCAAGATGGCAAAGGAGATGAGTATAATATAAATAAGGAAATAAATTGAGCATAGAAGGTTCCTATTAATCAATCATGCCGATATTACCTTCCGCTCTTAAATTATTGAAGACATAAAAGGTTCCTATTAAACTTTCATTTGGAGAAAAAAATACCTTTCGTCTTCGTTATTAATCGGACACAGGGAGTTCCTATTAAACAATCGGGTTAACAGCCCGACTCTAAAATACTTCTCGTCCACTTTTAAAAGGAGGAACAATGAAATCCTTAATTAGATTATTCAAAGCAGTACCAATTGGTTCAAGAAGAAAAGTTTATTCAAAAAAGTTAATAAATGCAGGGTGTTTAGAAAAGACTATTAAAAAAGGATTTATTTTTGCTCCAGAAGTTATTGCTAATTATTCTGATAAAGAATTAGAAAAAATAATTAAAATAGCAGATAAGGAAATAGGTTTGTCTGCTGAACAAATGAATAGTTCTTTTCACAAGTCTTGGAAGAAAGTTAAAGAAGCAGACATTGAACAGTTAGTGATGGAACAGCTTATCCATTATATGACTACTTATGGTTTTGAGAGTCTTGGTATTTATAGTGAAGAATCTGTTTATATCCCAAATGAAAAGTTAGAGATACCAGAATTGAAAGAAGGGATCAGACTTACTGTTATAAAGGGATTGACAGAGAAAGAAATAAAGCAAAAGATATTAACCTTTCTGAAGTTAGGAATTGCTTTAAAAGAACAAACAAAAAATGATGTTCTTTCTGTTATTAAAGATCATGTTGAATTGAATGAAGAAGAGATAGGCACTATTAAAAATAAAGAAGTTAAGATTGCTTTGTATGATTCTTTAAAGTTAGTTCCGATTAATGCTGTTGAGTTTTTGAGATATGTTATTTTTAAGTCTACAGGAAAGACATTATTGATAAAAGACAGAGCTACAATTGAAGCAATAAAGGAAGAAGCAAATACAGGTGTAACCAGAATGTTTTCGATGTATGGGAAGAAACACGGATTTGAAAAATTGGCTGAAATTTTTTATAGATTTAAACCCATCTTTTTAGCATTCAAGACTAATTCAAAATTAAGGTCTTCTATAAATAGGATTAGAAAGTTGGCAAAGAAACACCATAAGCCAATGCCAGAGGATTTTCTTAATAACATAACATCAATGATTAAGCAAGGGGAACTTATTAGTAAAGATAAACTCAATAAAGAATTGAGCAAAGCAAATACATTTAGAAAAATAAGACTTGCTTATGCTTTGAAATATAGAATGGGGAATTAAAAATAAAATGGAATTTTATAGACATAGATGTGAGTGTGGGTGCAATGAACAAATAGTAGTTAGAAAGTCTCATAAGTATGATGGTGTTCCTAAATATATTAAAGATCATAATTTTAGAAAAGGATATTGGGAAGGAAAGAAAAGAACAAAAGAACAGCGAATAAATATTGCTGTTGGAACAAGAATAGCAATGAATACATTAGAAATTAAGAATAAATTAAGAAAACCAAAAACTGAAGAACACAAAGAGAAACTAAAAATTGCATCAATGGGGAATCAAAGTGCTAAAGGATCTATACGTACAGAAGGGTTTAAAGAAAATTGTAAAAATTTAATGAAAGGGAATAAACGTGGTATTGGAAAGCGTTCTGAAAGTACTAAAAGGAATAATAGTAATGCAGCGAAAAGAAATTGGCAAAATTTGGAATACAGAAAGAAGAGATTAACAGCATTGCATAAACATCATATTTATTTGGATGGTGATGATGAGAAGATTTTAATGTTGTCAAGTTCTAAGCATTTGCAGTTACATTCGAAAGCATATGAGTATTTAGTAGAAATAAATAAGATTGAGCATTACATTAAATGGTTTGATAAAAAATATAATTTATTTAGGAAGGAATAAAATGTTATCAATTTTGTATAAGATTAGAAATGGGAAAGCATTTTCTACTGAAACTACAGAATATAATTCTAAGCAAAGAAAAGAAGCCAAGAAAGTATTAAAAATAGTTGTTGATTCAATAATAAAAGATGTCAGGAAGAATGTTAAAGGGAAGAAAGTTTTTATACCAGAGAATTTAACATACGCTCTTCCTGCAACAGAGAAACAGTTTACAGGGGATTTCCCATCAGGTAGTTATGTTACAGTGCCAAAGGATATGGTGTTTGGGGTTCATTGGGAAAATACTAATGGGCATAGAATTGATTTGGATTTATCAGTAATACATTGTGGTGGAAAGATAGGTTGGGATTTAAGCTATAGAACTCCAGGAAGAGATATTTTATTCTCAGGCGATGTAACTGATGCACCAAAATCAAAAGGAGGAGCATCAGAATTATTTTATGTTAAAAGACAAAGTATGAACCATATGATTTTGATGGTGAATTATTATAATTATGATCCAGATGTTCCAGTTCCTTTTAAAGTATTGGTAGCAGAGGAGCAAGTAAGCAGAATGAAAAATAATTATATGGTTGATCCAAACAATGTCAAAGCTATTAGTAATACGATAGCTGATAAGCAGCAAATGATACTTGGGCTTGCTGTTACTACTACTAAAGAATGCAGGTTTTATTTTTCTGAATGCAATATTGGCCAATCAATTACTTCTTCAGGTGCTGAGTATATAAAACATAGTAGAAAATATCTTTTTGATTACTATAAAAATTCTATTAGCTTGAATGATATTTTGGTTAAGGCTGGAGCAAAGTTGGTAAAAGATAAAGAGAAATGTGAGATTGATTTATCTCCAGAGAGTTTAGAGAAAGATAAAATAATTGGGATGATAGCTTAAATGTTTAGAACTTGTAGAGATGGAGTTAGTAATCATAAGTTTGAACCAAGATATGATGAGATGGAAATTAATCGTCCTCCTATGAGTTTAAAAAGTGAGGGTGGGCATTCTACAAAGGATATACGAAAATTGTTTGTAAAGAAAGTTTATGTTAAAGATATTTGTGTTCACTGTGGTAAGGAAATTAGAAAATAAATGAAAAAGATAACATACTGCCAAGCCATTAATGAAGCTTTACACCAAGAGATGAAAAGAGATGATTCTGTTATGGTGTATGGAATAGGCTGTGGCGATCATAAAGAAATATTTGGCTCTACTGAAGGCTTACAAGAAAAGTTTGGCAAAGATAGAGTTTTTGATACACCACTTAGTGAAGACGCTTTGACAGGCTTTGGTATAGGTGCTGCAATGAACGGAATGCGACCAGTGCAAATTCATATTAGGGCTGACTTTGCTTTATTGGCTATGAATCAGATTATTAATATGATGTCTGCTGTTGACTATATGAGTAACGGACAATTAAAATGTCCAATGGTAATAAGAATTATAATTGGTAGAGGGTGGGGACAAGGATTCCAGCATAGCAAAAGTTTGTTTTCTTTATTTACTCATATCCCAGGACTGAAAGTAATTGCTCCATCTAACCCACAGGATATGAAAAGTCTGTTGGCTCAAGCTATAGTGAGTGATAATCCTGTTATTTGTTTTGAGCACAGATGGCTGTATTGGCAAGAACAAGAGGTTGATGACAATCTTGAAGCTCCTTATTTTTCTAAGCTATATCAAAATCCTAAAGCTGAAGCAGATATAACTTTATTGAGTTATTCTTGGGGAGTGATTGAGTGTAAAAAAGCTGCTGAGATTTTGTGGGAAATATATAGTGTTTGTGTGAATATTATTGATTTGCGAGTGCTTACTAACTTAGATATGGAGCACATAGTTAGTTTTATATATACAGACGAATGTATTATTGTTGAGGATGATTGGTTGAATAATAGTGTAGGTGCTGGGTTTTTAGCACAGTACCTTGATGAGAAATTTAATATTACTAATCAACCAGTTAATTTTTCAAGGATAGGCTGGAAGAATACTCCTTGCCCTACTGCAAGACATCTTGAAAATGATTTTTATTATGATGCAAAAGATATAGTTTTAAAAGTTACAAATAGATTGGGTTTGCGTGTGCCTGATTTGCGTGATGTAGATTGTTACAGCCATGAAAATAAATTTCGTGGTCCATTTTAGAAAGGAGTAATATGAAGTTAAGATTATTTATAGAAGCAATTAGAAATGAAAGTCTTGGATTGTCTTTAGGTGATCCGTGGCGGTATGGAGAAAATTCTATTACTTGTGTTGTGCCAATACTTAACAGTGCTAAAGAAGCACCAAGTTATTTAACATTTCCACAAGCAAAGAATTTAGAAGTGAAAGATACTGGTAAAATTGATTTGATTAGTTTGTATAATAAAGAAGACAAGCCAGTGTTTATTAGGATTGGTGATGTTGTAAAAGGAGGGTCACAGGAACGATCATTCACAATGAGTAGATTAATTATGGCAAAAGAAAAAGTCAAAGTACCTGTAGTTTGTGTTCATGCTTCTAAAGGTATATTTGAAGGAACAAAATTTGGTTATGGTGGTATATCTCCTATGAGAGATAGTTATTATAATGATTCAAATTTAAGAGGTGTACGTGTTAATCAAGGAGAGAGTTGGAGCCATGACACAAAATATGCTTCTAATGCTGTTGGCTGTATGATGGCTCATAGTGGTGGTACTCAAGGCTCATCTAATCAAGTTGGATCTATAGTTGATGAAGTACAATCTTTTCGAGCAGATGACATGGTGAATATCAGAGATACAGTAAATAAAAATCTTGATGAAGTTTTAAAGAAAGTACCGTTATTTGATAATCAAGTGGGGTTGATATTAATAGATGAAAAAGGGTTTTATAATCTTGATTGTTTTGATTTGCATATCCCGTTTAAATCTATTAAAGAAGCTTTGATTGGAAAAGAATCAATTAGTATTTCCAGTAAGGCTGAAGATTCGGTTTTTGAGTATAAGCCAAAAAATGTAAAGTCTTCTATTAAGAAAGTTTTAGAAAGAGGATTTGAAGAGAAGGAAGTATTTGGTAAAGAGGAAACTTCAACAGTGGTATTGGATTATAAAGATTACACAGGTGAAGCGGTATTGTTTAAAGATGAACTTATTCATTTAATGATTGCGAGGAAATAATGAGTTGGACAGATAATAAAGCAATAGAGCAGATTAAAAAGTTAAGAGATGATTTTGAAATTGATACTTTGATTGAGACAGGCTCATTTAGAGGGGTGAATGCAGAATTGCATAGCGGGAATTTTAATACAGTTATTACTATTGAAAGTGATAGACAGAATTGGGTAAAAGTACAGGACAGAGTAAAGGATACATTTAATGTCCTCCCAGTTCAGAACGATAGTTGGGAGTGGTTACGGCAAAATACCAAGAGATTTTTAGTAAATAATATTTATTATCTTGATGCCCATTTCTACCAACCGAATGCAAAGCCCGAAGACAGATGGGTGGTGGTTAAAGAGCTTCAGACATTAAAAGGATTAAGAGAATGCATAATCATAATACATGATTTTAAGTGTTCGGGGTTGGGTCATTTGGTGTACGATGGGCAACCTTTAGATTGGAGTGTAGTTGGTAAGCACTTGAAAGAAGTCAATCCTCATTTCCATTATTATGTAAATAGAAAAGAGTATTGTGATATCAATACTGAAGAGACAGTTAAGAATTTACCGATTACAGTAGATGAAGATGTACTTGATGGAATAAGATTTGCCAATAGTTCGGATGTGAAAAGATACAGGGGAATTTTATATGCAACACCAGCACCGTTGGATTTAAATAAATATGATTTGGTAGAATATTATGGAGATTAATTTAAAAAATAAAGCAGAATTAGTAACTCCTCCTGGTTTAATTATTTTTGGATTTAGAGGGAGTGTTGCTCACGGTATGTATATTCCTGGTACTGATCCAGATAGCATAGACGATATTGACTTGATGGGCGTGTTTATAAATCCTAAAGAACATTATTTAGGATTTAGCAGAAAAGAAGATTTTGAAAGATTTGAAGGGCAATATGATGTTGTATGCTATGAGTTAAGAAAGTTTATTAGTTTATTAATGAAATGCAATCCTAATGTTATGTCGTTGTTGTATTTGGAAAAGGATCATATGGAATACACTACACCATTAGGACAAAGGCTTATAGATAATAGAGATTTATTTGCATCTAAAATAGCTTACAATTCTTTTTGTGGCTATGCTCATTCTCAGTTAAGTAGAATGGAGAAATCTACTTATAAAGGGTACATGGGCAGCAAGCGTAAAGAGTTAGTTGATAGATACGGTTATGATTGTAAACACGCTGCTCATTTGATCCGCTTATTAAAGATGGGAACTGAATTTTTACAATTTGGAAAATTATATGTGAATAGAGAAGATAGAGGTGATGCTGATGAATTATTAGGTGTTAAAAGAGGGAAGTATAAATTAAAAGCTATTCAAGAATGGGCAGATGAATTATTTTTACAAATAAACAATGCGAATAGATTTAGTAATTTACCAGACAAACCTGATAAAGAAAAAATAGAAAAACTTTTAATTGAAATTTTGGAGGAACATTTTTATGAAATCAATAAGTGATTTTGAAGTAGAAGACAAAGACATAGTGATATTTGTAATAGGTGCGGGAGCTGGTGGTAGTGCTGCTATTGATGCTGTGGTTACTAAGTTTCCTTATAGGACAGTTATCTATGCTTTTGAAGCAAGGGAATTTGGAGATCATGATAAGAAAGCATATCAACAGTATTTGAATTTAGGAGTTAGAGTTGTAATAATTAATAGGGCTGTATCAGGTAAAAGTGGTTTGCAGAAATTTTATTTAAATAAACAAACACCAAGTAGTTCATTATTGCCACCAAGTGAAAAGACGATCAATGATCATATAGTGCCTTTCACTACTGATCAGAAAATTACTACATGGGGTGAGAATACTGAACTTGACAAAGAAGTTGAATTGGATGCCATAACATTGAAAGAGTTTATAGATAAAGAGGGAGTAACACCTGATTTGATAGTGGCTGATGTGCAGGGTATGGAATTGGAAGTTATAAAAGGAATGGGAGATTATATTAAAGATGTCGGTGCTTTATTTACAGAAGTAGAATTTTATGAAATTTATAAAGGACAAGCATTATTTTCTGATCAATCCCAGTATTATGAAACCAAAAATATAAGGCTTGCTGAAATGTATGGAATGCAAAGATGGCACCCCGCACCAGCAGCAGGTGGTGGGTTCTTGACAGTAGCTGAAGCATTGTGGGTGAGAACAGTAGATTCAGTGTTTGACTGGGACGATGGGAGTTCACTTTTAAATAATATGAAATTTATTAAACAAGCTGCAATAGCTTTTTGTTATGATAAGTTGTCCTATACTTACGCAATATTAGAAGGACTTTGTGTAAAGGGAGGAAATACAGAAGAATTTAGAAATCAAGTTAGGGATATGTGTGATAGTTTAGGTTATAACAGGTTGGTCAAACTTCATCATCACATAAATGCAAACTTGAATAATTACAAAGAAAATAATAAATTCTTTTTAGATAATACTGGGGAGGCATTACAGATAAGAGATGAAGCAAAAGTTGCAAGGTAAAACAGCATTAGTGACAGGAGGAACTAAAGGGATTGGTAAAGCTATATGTATCGCTCTTGCCAAAGAAGGACACCACATTATTTCTTTTAGTAGCAATGTAGATAATGTAAGAAGTTTGCAACGTGCTTTAGATAAATTGGGAGTAGGGAGTCCTCATAAAATTTCTGTGTGTGATATATTTGATAATGATATGGAGTATGGAGATGGGAATGCCGATATACTTGTGAATAATGTAGGTGGTGGCGGTTCATGGGGTATGGAAGAAAATGTTATGGAAATAAATTATTTTTCTCAGGTTAGATATACTTCTATGGTTTTAGATAACATGGAAAAGAAAAAGTGGGGGAGGGTGATAACTATTTCATCTATCTATGGCAAAGAAGCTCATGACAATTCTTATTTTTCTGCAGCAAAATCTGCTCAGAATGCTTATATGAAAAGTATGTCAAAGAAGAAAACATATGCAAGGAAAAACATTACATTTAATACGGTATCTCCAGGAAGAATTATGTGTGGGAATTATTATAAGTACCATAAGAATACAGCTAAGTTTAAAAAATTAGTTAAAGATACACCAATGGGTAAAATTGGAAAGCCAGAAGATGTAGCAAATGTGGTAAAGTTTCTTTGTTCTGATGAGGCTTCGTACATTAATGGAACAAATATTATTGTAGATGGAGGGGAGAGTGCAGCTATATGAATGACTTTATTGAAACAGTTTTTGAGTTTGCAACAGTCTGTTTTGTTTTATTGATTATAGTGTTGTTTTGTTTATCTTTGTTATCTCTTATTAGTGTGCCATTTGTTGGTCTTATAGCTTTATTGATTTGGATTTTTTAAGGAGAAAGATGATAAAAAAAGATATTTGGAAGCAATTTGATAGGAAAAATGTTTTAGTGACAGGTGGGACAGGAATGATTGGGAGAAAAATTTGTGACCTTTTAACTGAGAATACTTCTGCTCATGTGGTATCAGTGTCAATGGATAGGATAACTAAGGGTGATTCAAAAAAAATGGTCTATCTGTATGGCGACTTGTCAGACTTTAAGGGTTTTTATGATGTGTTAAAAGAAAATAATATTCATTATGTATTTCATACTGCTGGTATAAAAGGAAGTCCAAAGATGACTAAAGAAAAACCAGCTTCTTTCTTCGTTCCTTTACTCCAAATGAATACTAATGTGTTAGAGGCAAGCAGAATGGCAGGTGTGAAGAAATTAATTTATACAAGTAGTATTGGTGCTTATCCAGCTTTTAAAATAATAGATCAGCTTGAAGGGTTTGATATATACAAACCATTAGAAGTTTTTAAAGAATCTGATAATGGCCCATTGCCTCCTATGGATGAATATCCTGGTTATGCAAAAAGGATGGGGGAATATCAGATAGATGCTTATAAAATTCAATATGGTTTAAATTATAAGTTTGTTAGGCTTGGTAATGTGTATGGAGAAGGTGATAATTTTGATGCTGATAATGCTATGGTAATTCCTTCGTTGATATCAAAGATAAATAATAGAGTTGGCTTGAAAGAAGTGCGGGAAACTGCACCAGTTATTGTTCTTGGTGATGGTTCTGCTATAAGGGATTTTTGTTATAGTGAGGATATAGCGAAAGGAATTATTTTAGCATTAATGTATGATGGTGGGAAGACCTCTACATTTTATAATCTCGGCGCAGGTAAAGGATTTTCTATAAAAGAAGTTGTAGAAAACTTAAAAGATATTACCCCTTTTGAGTATAATTATAGTGAGGAGAAATCAAAGCCTTCAAAAAGAATTTTAGATACTACATTGGCTCAACAGGAATTAAGCTTTAATCCAGAAATTATATTAAGAAAAGGATTAGAAAGAACTTGGAAATGGTATATAGAAAACCCACAAGAACATTTACTAAGAAAGAATTATTTTAAATAGGAGGATTTATATGGTTAAGTTGGGGGAAGTAGTAAAAGATAGTATTGCTAATTTTAAAGGAACTGTTATTGCAAGATGTGAATATTTAAATGGTTGCGTGAGGATTGCAATCCAACCTAAGAAACTAAAAGAAGACGGAAGTACTATAGGGACAGAATGGATTGACGAATCTCAATTAGTAGGGCATTCTAAAAAGAAACCGATGGAAGGCCCAAGAAAGGCTCCTTCGAAGATGAGCTTGCCTAAATGAAAGTATTAAAAACAAAACTTGAAGGTGTAAAAAAAATAATACTTGATCCTTTTGTAGATTATAGAGGCGAGTATGTAGAGATATATAATTTGAATGGATGGGAAAATACTGCTAATTATGTTAAATTTGTTCAAGATGATATATCAGTATCAAGAAAAAATGTGATAAGAGGTATACATGGAGATAAAGATACTTGGAAATTAGTTTCTTGCTTGCATGGTGAATTTTATTTAGTAGTAGTAGATTGTGATGTACAATCAAATAAGTTTGCATTCTGGGAAGGTTTTATAATGTCTGATAAAAGAAGAGAGCAAATATTAATACCTCCATTGTATGGTAATGCTCATTTGGTTATGAGTGATTCAGCAATATTTCATTACAAACAATCGTCTTATTACCAAGGACAAGAAAATCAATTTACATATCATTTTGATGAACCTTTGTTTAATATAAAGTGGCCAGTTAGAAGAGAGGATGTCATTTTATCAAAGCGGGATATGGAAGTTGAAACTATAGAAGAATCGTGTAATAAATTAATGAAGGAGCGAGATGAAAAAACCAGTTAAAGGAATGAAGACAACTCCAAATGGAATTAATAATCCTATTTTAATGGGGGCTTGGTTTAGCTGTGTATCAGCAAGTGTTGGTGTAGAAGGTATAACAAAATCATTTAAAGATGACACTGGGATCGATATTACTATTTTAGTTAATCGTTCACCAATAGAAAAATTGATTGATGAAGCTACAGGTCTTGATAAAGATATAGCAATAAAATGGTGCGATTGGGTTACAAAAAATATTTGGGGTGAGCAGAAATGAATAATTATTTTAATTTTATTAACTTTTTTAATGGAGGTTTTGTTTATGGATATAGATATAGGTGATTTAACTTTAAATCAAATGACTGAAATAAGCTCTTTAGTTGGGAAAAATAATGAAAAACATTTTTACAAAATTGGTAGGAATTATTTAATCCGCACAGTTTTATTTAGTTATACAGGGAAGTTAATTGATATCTCAAATAAAGAGTTGTTGTTATCTGATGCTGCATGGATAGCCGATACCGGTAGATATAATATTGCTGTTAAAGATAGTGAATTTGATGAGGTTGAACCCTACCAAGATGCGCAAGAAATTATAATTGGTAGGGATACCGTTGTAGACGCTGTGATTATTAATGGAAAATTACCCAGAAAGGTACAATAATGATAAATTCAGCTATCTTACTAATTGGGAGTAGGAGTAGGAGTAGGAGTAGGAGTGGGAGTTGGAGTAGGAGTAGGAGTGGGAGTAGGAGTGGGAGTTGGAGTAGGAGTAGGAGTGGGAGTAGGAGTGGGAGTTGGAGTTGGAGTAGGAGTGGGAGTAGGAGTGGGAGTTGGAGTGGGAGTAGGAGTGGGAGTAGGAGTGGGAGTAGGAGTGGGAGTGGGAGTAGGAGTGGATAATTATTTTAAAGGTAAGAAAGTATTGGTAACAGGTGCAAGTGGGTTTCTTGGAAGTAACTTTATGTTAGAGTTGAAAAAATTATCTTGTTACATATATTCAACGATGCATAAATCCGAAATTAAAATAGGAAGTTTGGACTATGCGTTTAATGCTGATTTAATAATGCCGAATTATTGCGATAAGGTTGTAAAAGATATGGATATAGTTATTCATTGTGCGGCTGTTACGCATGGAGCAAAGTTTATGAATGAGAATCCAGCGGCGTTGGTAACTGATAATACAGTGATGAATACTTATCTTTTGGATGCGGCTCATAAAGCAGGTGTGAAGAAGTTTGTGTTTATAAGTAGTGGTGCTATTTATCCACAAGGTTTTAAAAACAATATGTCATTTATGGAAAAGCAGCTTCATTGTGGTTATACTGAGAGTTTATCAGAAAATGATCCTCCTGATATTTATTTTGGGGTTGCTCATATGAAACGGTATGCAGAAAAGTTGTGTGAGTTTTATTCTACAAAAGTAAAAAATCCTATGCAATGTTTGGTTATTAGACCAAGTAATGTTTATGGTCCTTACGATGACTTTAACCCAGACACTTCTCATGTAATGGCTGCATTAATAAAAAAATATTGTGATAAGCAAGACCCATTTGAAGTGTGGGGAGATGGGGAAGATGTAAGAGATTTTATTTATGTAGATGACTTTGTGAATGATGTTTTAGCATTAACTGAGAAGGTAGATAAATTTGATATCTTTAATGTTGGGTATGGGAAAGGATTTAGTATTAATAGGGCATTAGAACTTTTAGGTGTAAAGAATATTAAGCACTTAAAAGGTAAACCATCAACTGTTAAAAAAAGATTATTGGACACTGGGAAAATAGATAAGTTTTTAGGTGAACGAATCTGGAGCGATATTGAATCTGGAATGAGAAAAACTATTAAATGGTATAAGGAGAATAAAGATGGGAAATGATATAGAAATTAAAGAAATAGAAGTAATACAAGGTGGTTTAATTCAAATTGATTTTGAGAATAAATCAACTAAAGAATGTTATCGTGTGTTTTGTGAACCATCAAAGTTTTTTAGAATGTTAGGAAGTGCTATGCAATTTCATTATATGGCATTTATGGATAATTATGAAGTGAACCAACTTGATAAAGAGTCTATGGAATTAAAACAACAGAAGGAGAACAAGAATGATTAGTGCTTTCCCAAAAATATTCGCTATAAGAGGATTTCCAGAATATTATAAAAAGAAACTTTTAGAAAAATCTTTTGAGTAGTGGGTGTCTGTCGGATATATTGAAGAAGGCAGTTGAGATTCTATTGTTGGGGGCAGTGGTAGAGTTTTTGTTTTTTGCACCCACTACTTTTTTTATTTATTATGATAATAACAAGAACCCCTTTTAGAATATCATTTTTCGGTGGTGGGACTGATTATCCTCAGTGGTATGATAAGCATGGTGGTCAGGTGCTTTCTACTACAATCAATAAATATTGTTACATTCTTTTAAGAAATCTTCCTCCATTTTTTAGGTTTGATCATGTTATTAGATATTCAGAAAGAGAAGAAGTAAAGTGGGTGTCAGAAATAAAGCACCCTTCAGTTAGGGCTTGTTTTGTATATGCTGGTGTAAAGGGAGGATTAGAAGTGGTACACACTGGCGATATACCAGCAAAATCAGGTATAGGTTCAAGTTCAGCTTTTACAGTTGGATTACTTCATGCTTTATATGGATTACAAGGGAATATAGTTACAAAAAGGAAGTTAGCTGATGCGGCATTACATGTTGAACAACACATAATAGAAGAGTGTGTTGGTTCTCAAGATCAAGTGGCTTGTGTTTTTGGTGGGTTTAATAAAATAGAATTTAATAAACAGGGTTTTTATGTGAAACCATTGACTCTTAAAGAAGAAAGATTAAAATTATTAGAAGGACATCTTATGCTTTTCTTTACTGGGTTTTCAAGACAGGCTTCTGAGATAGCAAAAAGTCAAGTACAGAATTTTAAAGTAAAAAATGCTACTTTAAAAAGTATACACGATATGGTTGATGAAGCAATAGGTTATTTAAATACTGATATAATTAGTTTTGGCAAATTGTTACATGAAAGTTGGGAGTTGAAAAAGAATCTTTCCAGTAAAATTAGTACAGATGAGATTGACAATATGTATAATATTGCATTAAGGAAAGGTGCTATTGGTGGTAAGTTGTTGGGAGCAGGTGGTGGGGGTTTTTTGTTAATATTTGCTGAACCAAAGAAACATAAAATCGTTGAGAAAGCTTTAGTGAAACAAGGAGCAGTTTATGTTCCATTTGATTTTGAATCATTAGGAAGCCAAATTATTCATTATTCAACTATAGATAATAATTATGATTGATCTTTCAAAAATAGATGTAGTGATATTGTGTGGTGGGTTAGGCACTCGCATAAGAAATGTTACAAACGATAAAATACCAAAATGTTTGATTGATATAAATGGAACACCTTTTTTAAAAAGATTAGTTTTAAATTTGATGGATCAGGGATTTAGAAGATTTATATTTTGTACTGGACATAAAGGAGTAGAGTTGGCTCAATATGTTCATAATATGTTACCTGAACATTGTGAGAAAATTATATCCCACGAGCAGATACCGTTAGGCACAGGTGGAGCGGTGTGGAAGGCTATGAGATTTATTAAGAGTGAATATTTTTTTATAATGAACGGTGATACATTTTGTTCAGTAGATTTTAAAATATTTGTTAGACAAAGTATTTATAAATTAGAAAGAGGTGTAGCTGTTGGGTTAGGTATATTATCTAATGGATTAGACACGATAAATTCAGGAATTTATTTTGTTAATAATGTATCTTTATATTCTGAATTAAGTGATTGGGGTAAATGTTGCTCTTTAGAAAAAGAAGTTTTCCCTCCTCTTATAGGTACTCCTTGTTATGATTTTGAGGTAGCTGATGAAGAAAATATTTTTATAGATATAGGTACACCAGAAGGTTATAAAAAAGCATTGGAATGTTTTAAATGAAAATACTTTTTGTAGTTCCTCAATTAGATTATGCAGATCAAATTTCTGTTGCTTATCTTTCAGCGGTGGTAAAAAATTTAGGGCACGAAACTGAATTTTTTAATGCCAGAGTGAATGAGTGTAGATTTGAAGAGTCATTTTGTATTTTATCATTACAGCTTATTTCTCCCGATATAATAGCTTACACAACTACTATCCAACACTTTGAAGAGATTTGTTATTGGAATGCTATGGCAAAGAAGAATTGGGATTTTATTTCAATTCTTGGTGGTGCTCATGCTACATTTGCACCTGAAACATTTAAAGATAGTGGAATGGATTATTATTGTATTGGGGAGGGTGAAAGTGCTTTTGAAATATTTTTAAAAGGTGCTGAAGCTGGGTTAGGAGTTACTAAAAATAATGTAGTAATTTCTCCTAATATAATTTGTAAGGGTGGTTATAATCATACAAATGTAAAAAGACTTAATTTAATTCAAGATTTGGATTCGCTACCTTTCCCTGATAGAGATTTAACATTAGCAAATTCATATTTGAAAGATACTCCAAAGAAAACATTTTATACATCAAGAGGCTGTCCGTATAGCTGTAGTTACTGTGCCAACAATCATTATAATAAAATGTATAGAGGGCAAAAGATAGTAAGAAGGTTTTCTGTTGATAGGATTATAGAAGAAATTCAATATGTAAAAAGTAAATACAGGTGTGATTTTATAAAGTTTGGTGATGATTTATTTGCTTTGAAGGCTGACGATTGGTTGTATGAATTTTCAGTAGAATATATGGATAAAATTAATATTCCATTTAATTGTTATTTACGGATTGATAGTGTTGATGATAGTTTGTTGACAATGTTAAAGATGGCAGGTTGTCATTCAGTTCATTTGTCTATTGATAGTGTAAATCCAGATATAAGAGAAAGGATTTTAAATAGAAAATCAAAATCAAATATCTGGCAGATAGGAGATAAGTTAGAGTTGATTCATAAGTATGGCATAGAGACATGGGTGAACTATATGTTAGCAGCACCTGAATCTACAGTTGGTGATGATTTGCACACTATGACTATTTCTAAAATTAGCAAAGTTTCATATACGAGTTATTCAATGACTGATCCAATTAAAGGTACAGATTTATATGATTATTGCATAGATAAAGGTTACATTGATAAAAGTTATTCAGGTGATATGAGTAACTGTTCAACAAGATCGACATTGAAATGTTTTACTAATAAAGATAAAGATGTTCGATACAATATTTATTTGTTAGGAGCATTGTGTGGGAAAGTTCCTTATTGGATTTTGTTTTGTTTAATATTTTATATTAAGCCAAATAGGTTCTTTGAGTGGATTCATAAAAAGTATTATGAGTATAATATAGAAAAGGTCATTTTTAAATTGTAAGGAGGAAATATGGTAAATAAGTTAGATAGAAATTGGGTGTTAAGAGAAGCAGCAGAGGTTGTTATAGATGCAGCCAGGAGAGGAAGTAAGAGTACATCTGAAATAAATATTTTAAAAGAAGTGTTAGCTGTCCTTGAAAGAAAAGTATGAGAAAAGGTGGAGGGAAAGCAAAAGGTGCAGAGTTTGAAAGATGGGTGTGTAAGCAATTGAGTCTTGCTATATCTAATAATAAGAGAGATGATATATTTTGGCGGTCAGCTATGTCAGGTGGTAGGGCAACTATTAAGTTTAAAAAAGGTGAAGAGAATATAGCACAGGTTGGCGATATTAGTGGTATTGATTCGATAGGTAGTAAATTTTTAGAAAGATATGTTATTGAGTGTAAAAGATATAGGATAGTGCATCTTGAAAGTTTATTTTATGGTAAACCAAAGAAAGATTCTGTGTTAGAATTTTGGAAACAAGTAGAAAAGGATGCTGATAATTGTAATAAAGAACCAATATTGATTGTAAAAGAAAATGGGAAGGATCCATTGGTGTTTGTAGAAGATGATTTTGGAACTGGTCAAATATATATTGATGGGCTTGGTGTATATGTTATATATTTTAAAGATTTTTTGAATCAATATGTTGTAGCATTTGCAAAAAGTGATTGGAGAAATTTTGAGTAAACTTGTTTGTGCAGACCCACATTTTGATGATAGTGTAAGGAATGAATACAGGTGGGAATTATTTCCTTGGCTGAAGAAACAAGCATTGGCTACAAAAAGTGATACACTTTATATTGTTGGAGATATATGCGATAGAAAAAATAATCATTCAGATAAGTTAGTGAATAGAGTTATTGATTCTTTTATAGAATTGTCTGAAGTGTTTGTAGAAATACGAATTATTAAAGGGAATCATGATTATGATAAAGATGATGCTACACCTTTTTTTAAATTTATGGGTGAGATTGATAGACTTTATTATGTTAATGAATCTTTTGCTATTGGGAGGGAATTGTTTTTACCTCATACAAGAAATCCTTCAAAGGATTGGAAAGATATAAATTTTAATGATTATAAAATAGTTTACATGCATCAGATGGTCAAAGGGTCAAAGGTGCATGACAGTTATTGTATTGAAGAAGGTTATGATCCAAACCAATTTAAGAAATATAAAAACACGTTATTTATATCAGGTGATAATCATATACCACAGTCAATTGGTGATAATTTTATTTATGTTGGTGCTCCTTACCCAGTAAAATTTGGTGATGATTATATGAGTAGGATACTTCATATTCCTTCAATAGAAGAAAATCCTATTCAAACTATAAGCATTTTGCATCGCTCAATAGCAAAGAAGAGCTGTAAGATAAAAAAGATTGGTGATTTGAATAACTGTGATTGGAGAAAAGGAGATCATGCTAAAGTTGAAATTAATTTATCAAGGTCAGAGTTTCATGAATATCCAGCTATAAGAAAACAAGTAAACATATTTTGTAAGGTAAATAATATTGAGTTGTTTTCTGTTGAGCTGAAGCCTTTAAAGGACAAGGGAATAAAGATGAAAAATCCTAAAAAGAAATTAACAAACCCTTCTCAAATCTTAAAAGAATTTTCTGATAAAGAAAAGATAGGCGATGAGCTGTTAAAGGTGGGGGAGGAATTGCTTTGAATATTCGATCAATAACAATACAGGGTTTTAGAACTTTTAAAGAAAGACAAACATTTAAATTTATAGATATAACTTCTAAAACGTTGAGCTATGTGACAGGAAAAAATAAAGTAGAAGAAAATCTTGAGGGCAATGATGTTGGTAAGAGTTCTTTATTTGAGGCTTTGTGTTTTGCTTTTTACGGTATGACTTCCACTAAGTTAAGAGCAGGAGATATCGGCAATTGGGATAGTGATAAGAAGTGTTATGTTGCTTTAGATTTTGAAAACAATGGCAAATATTATACTTTGTTAAGAAGATGGAATCCTAATTTTTTAGAAGTATCTGTTGCTGATAGCAATGATGAGATGGCAATGGCAGATGTAAAAAAGGGAATTACTCAACAAGAGCTTGAAGACATTATCGGGTTAGGGTTTTCTGGTTTTCTGTATTCTGTTTTTATAAGTCAGTTTACTTCTAAATTTTTTGATCTTGAACCTTCTGAGAAGTTAAAGATATTTAGTGACATATTAAATTTAGATGATTGGATTAATAGAAGTGAAAAAGCTAAAGAAGAAGTAAAGTTAATAAAAAATGATATTGATGTTTGTACCAATAATAGACATACTTTGGAAGGGAAGATATCAGTTTTGTCTGAAAAAGATTTTAAAGACGATATAAAAGATTGGGACAAAAACCAAAAGGTCAAAATTAAAGAAATAGATACTGGTGTAATTTTATTAAAAAAGGAAATCACTATTCTTAATAAAAGTGTATCTGAGCTAAAGATAGAGGAGAAAGAATTGAAGGAAGAATTAAAATTAGAAACAATTGGTTATAATAAAATTAGTGACGAATTTGATAAAATAAAAGAGTGTGTAGAAAACTTTAGTAGAAAAATTAGAGATGGTGAAAAAGATTTATCTTTGCTTCAAAAAAGTATAGATAAATTTGAAGATGTTAAAGATACCTGTCCATATTGCTTTCAAGATGTATCTCCTACACATTTGAGAGATGAACTTAGAAAATTAGATAAGGAAGCTAATGTTATAGAAACAAAAATGAAGGCTGATCAAATAAATAAAAAAAATGCTTTTAAAAAAATGAATGATTTAAACTTAAAATTAGATAAGCGTGATAAGGTTTTAAATGATTTAGAAGACGATATCAAATCAGTGGTATTTGAGCTGGGAGATGCTGTTGTAAAAGTATCAACTAAGAATGCAAGAATAAGAGATTTTGTAAAGAGTAAAGATACAATAAATAGTGAAGATAATCCTTTTGTTAAGTTGAAAGAAGAGAATGACAAACGATTGAGTAAAGTCAAAGATGATTTGAAGTCATTGGAAAAAGAATTTAGTGAATTGGAAAGAAAGTCTAAGTTGTATGAGTTTTGGGTAAAAGGATTTAAAGATGTACGGTTGTTTGTGGTTAGTCAGGCTTTGCAGGAGTTTGAGATTTGTATAAATAATAACCTTCAGAAGTTAGGTTTATCTGAATGGGAAGTGAAGTTAGATATTGAAAAGGAAACAAGAGGAGGTAAGTCAATCAAAAGAGGTTTTGAAGTAAAGGTTGTTTCCCCTTATAATAATAAGTCAGTACCGTTTAAATGTTGGGGAGGAGGAGTATCCCAGCGGTTAAGAATAGCTGGTACAATGGGATTGATAGATTTAATAAGGAGTAGGACAGGCTCAGATTGGAATATAGAAATCTGGGATGAGCCAACGCAGTGGCTTAGTTCCAATGGTGTGGATCAACTTTTGGAATTGTTAATGGAAAGAGCTATATTATCAGAGAAAAAATTATTTTTAATAGATCATAGAAAGTTAAATAGTTTCGGTGGGTTTTATAATATAATAAATATAGAGAAGGATATTGATGGGAGTAAGATATCAATTGAAACTGGATAATAAAAAATCAAGATTGTTAATTGAAGCATTAACCCATTCCAATTGGATTGAGAATGAGTGGTCAACTAAGGCTTTGATAGATAGTATTTATGCTTTTAATTATTTGAACATTTTTAAAAAACTTTCTGCTGAAATTATTTGTGATTGTCATGAAGAATTAATGAAATCAAGAGATTTACGTTCTGAACATATTGGACAATTTAGAAATTGTGCTGTTCGTATTGGTAATAGAACTTGCCCTAATGTTGGGAAGGAAGCATTAGGGAGACAAATTAAAGAGTGGATAGAAGAATTTCCAGATAAAGGACACGACCATTATGAATTTATCAAAGTTGGTCATATTGAATTTGAAAAGATACACCCATTTGTAGATGGTAATGGTAGAATAGGTAGAATGTTAATGAATTGGCAAGCATTGAAAGCAGGGCTTGATCCAATAGTGATTAAGGTAGAAGACAGATTTAAATATTATAAATGGTTTGAATAGTGGATATAAATTGGGCTAAAGCAATAGCAAGTATAGCGATATGTACTGCTGGTGCTTATACAATGCACATTACAAATGGAACAACAGGGATAGGATGGGCTGTTTTAGGATTATTAATTATTTGGGGATGACATGGATTTCAGAAAAGAGTTGAGAAAAAAAATTCAAGGACATTTGCAAGATTTAGTAAGCAAGAAATTAGGAACAGAATTTACACAAAAAGAAATATTGATGATGATGGTGGATAAGTTTGACTTACCACCCAATGAAGTGGTAGAGGTGATAGCTCGGATAGCAGCAAAGAATAAATTAGAGGTTGTAATTTATACTCCTGCCATGTTTGATAGAATAATGACTGAGTTGGGAGTAAGAGTAACAAGATCAACTAATAATTAAATGGTATATAATGAAAAGCTAAATCGTTCAGTCCATCAGCTGATGGATATATGTGAACTTATTGGCTCTGCCAATACACTCCTATTGTATGAATATGCTAATTTTAAATATAAGTATCATGGACATCTTTCCTTCCCGTCAATCAATTTTGTAGTAAATGTTTTAAAGGATAGGGATTTAATTGAAGATGTCAAAAGAGAAAGGTGTAAGAAACACACTAAGTACAACGCCAAAGAGATCATAGAAAGACATGGGATGTCCTTGGAGTTGTTTAATTATAAGATAAAGAAAATGAGAAAGATAAGAGATGAAGCAGTTAAAAAGAAAAAGAAAATAGAGGTGATATGAATTCACATCATTATTTATCAATAGCATGGTTGTCTTTAGGGGTTATAGTTTTTATTGTAGATTATGTTAAAGGTAGAAGAACGAATGATGCTTTTATTTATCTGTGTTTAATCTGTTCACAAATATGGTCAGCCACATCTTAAAAGAAAGGAGGTGAACTCTTATGAGTAATGCAAGAAAAGAAGCAGAAGAATATGTAAAAGAAAAACTTGAAAGATTTAAAGGTAAAAAAATTGAGGAACTTGTTGAAGCTGTAATGAAAGAACACAATTACATAAAGAAATGTAAACAGGAAATAGAAAAATTGAACGATCAGATAGAAGAAATAGAAATGACTCCATGTGAAGATTTTGTAAATTCAGATGAGTATAGGAGAGAGTAATTTGAGAAAACTCATAGGTAAGATTATACTTTGGTTTATTAAAGGTAGTTATGAAAAGAAAGAAGATTATTACAATTTACTTTGTGGGTTCTTCACCACCAGTGTACAGATTGAATTAGATCAAATGAGAAAACATTTGTATGGGAATTATAAAGATTACAAGACAAAGAAGATGCTTAATGATACTATAGAAAAAATTGTAAAGGATTTAAATAGATTAATGGAACATCATCATGAACAGGAAAAGGAAATAATAACATCTCGATATGAATCTAATGTAAGCCAGTTAGATTTTAAAATAAATGAGTTTAAAGAAGGTTTAAAACAGGAAGCTGTTATTGATGATATTGTAGCAAGAATAAAGAGGAAACAGTTGTGAGAATAAAAAATTCATTAATGGTATTTCTTAAGGCTTTAATATTTCCAAATAACAATAAGGTAACTCTACCTGATATACCAAAGGCAAATGATAAAGAAATAATTAAGGTAAAGGGAGATAAGATAGACATAAACGTGTGATGAATTGGTAAATTACTTTTAAATTAAGATAAACAATTATATAATATCTAATATGAGCACTGTTAAAAGGAAGAAGAGAAAAAAGAAAAAAGTAAATGGTAAGAAAAATGGTAACGGTCACAATAAGCTGGCAGTGAGTATAGACAAATTGCTTGAACTTGATCCTGTCAGAACTATAGTGGTGCCTGATCCAGATAAGTTTGAAGAGAACCAAATGCGTTTGCTGACAAAGTTTGCAATGAAGAGTAGAGAGAATGGGTTGAAGGTTAGGGTGCGTGTTGAGGGTTTGTTGTTAAACTTTTTAGAAAGTATTGATCCTGATGATATTAAGAAAGTGTCAGTGACAAAAAGAATTACTTCATTCAAAGAATTGTTAGAAAGTTTATTTTTGATGAGAGAAAAGTATGTAGAGATTCCTGATGGTAGTGATGTGGGAGCAAAGATGATAACTGCTGGCGGTAACATGGACTTGGAAAATGATTTTACACTTGATGATTTAAAAGCAGAAGAATCTACTATACAAAAAGAAATTGATTTGTTACAACGTCAGAAGAATAGAAAAATGAGGAAGGTAAAAAGTGATGACTGAAGGAACTATTGGAAGTTTATTTGGTACTTCTGTTATTGTATCTGAGTTGTTAGAAGGTGTAGATAAGATATTTCTTTATGATGGGAAATTTTTCGCAAGTAAAGATTTAAATAAATTAATGGAAGATGCTACAGAAGAAGAATTACAGGAGATAGGTAAACGTGTTGTAGTGGTAAATATGGGAGAAGCAGTTCATGACTTTGAAAGAAGCAGAAGAGATATTGAAATACAATTCAAATAAGCAGTTGTATGAAGCCATCAAGACAAAGCTGTTGAATGAGGTTTCTGCGGAAATTAAGCTTATTGCCCCAAGAGACTATGATGGTGAAACATTGACTGAGTTATTACCATTAAAAGAAAAGGATTAATGAAATTATTGTTGGTGGAAGGATATTTTGAGGGAGATACAGATGGTGTTAGATGTATTCACATACCTGTAAATAAGATAATAGGTATAGAGAGAAAATTTCCTGTAGGTTACTATAATGAGATGAAAGACCAAGTCCTTATTTACTTAGGTGATAAAACTTTGGTTGCTCATGAAGATTTTAAAAAGTTATGTGATACATTAGAGCGTTATTAAATGGGAATACATATCTATTTTGTAGATAAAGATAAAATTCAAAAAGCACTAAAAGAAATGAATAGAACTCATGATCATCTGAAGTGTGAAGTTAAGAATGTGGTGGAGCAACGGGATAATTATGAAGTATTTGTTGAGCATGATACAAGTTATCCTTATATGCAAGATAAGTGGGAAAGGAATGAATTTTAAATGGGTAGAATCAGAACATTAGAAGTTAAGGAAGTAAAACAGCTTAGAAGAGAAAGTGGTTTGCGTGCTATCAAGAAAGGCAGAGTTGTTTGTTTGAAGTGTGATAAAAAATTTGTATCCAAAGATACAATAGCTATCAGAATTTGTGATAAGTGTAAGAGGAAGATTTCCTCAGAAGGTATAGTAGAACACCACCTACATCCTCCCCGTATTTTATATGATTGACCAATCAGTAGCCCAGCAGACAATAGAAGAAAAATTACAATTGAAGTATTTGTCTTTGAATAAGATAAAGCAATACTCACGCAAGGTTGAGATAGCAAGGTCTTATAATGGGATAAATGCTTTTAATGAACTTGTGCTCAGAGATAGATATAACAGACCTATTGAGCAAGGTGAGATACATAGGTTTTGGAATTGGTTTATAGATACTTGTCTTGCTAATGGTCAAAAGAAGATAGGTGTTGCAGCACCAATGGAGCATGGCAAAACAAGCCAGATATCTATCGGCAGAATATTACAATGGATAGGTTTAAATCCTAATGTAAGGATAAAGCTGGTATCTTGTATAGATGGTAAGGCTACAGAGAAAACAAGTGCGGTAAAAAGAATAATTCAATATTCAAAAGATTATAAAAGAGTTTTTCCTAATGTTACTCCTAATCTGATGGATTCATGGACAACTCACAGACTTGTGGTTAATAGAGATGTTATAGGAATGGTAGATGCTACACTTGAATCACAAAGTATTACTGCTCAAGGTATAGGTGGTAGATGTGATATATTAGTGATGGATGATGTTGTTGATTTTCAAAATTCAGCTACTGATGTTCAAAGAGCAAAGATAAGAGATTTAGCAAATACTACTTGGATGACAAGGATAGATGACTCAGTAATAGGAAAGTATGAAGGCATAGTGTTATATGTTGGCACTGCTTGGCATGAAGATGATTTGATGCATTATTGGATGCAGCCAGGAAGTAATTTTACTTTTTTAAAGATGGGTATATCTGAAGACTTTGAAGGGATAGAATGGGATATACTAAATGGTGATCATATATTTGGTAGAGAGGATATTGGGTTTGAAAATAAACCAGAATTTTTAGGACAGACAGAAGGTATAATACCGTTATGGAAAGAAAAGCCAAAAGAAGTATTGCTTGGGAAATATCAATCAGATGCTGAAGGAGAGGGAGCAAGGTATTTTGATAGAGCGTACAGGAATAAATTTGTATCAAGTGATGAGCAGATATTTTATACTATACACGAGTGTAAGGATAGTACACTTGATATGGAAGATGTAATGAATGAAGATATGTGGTCAAGCTTCATGGGTGTTGATTTGGCTATCAGTAAAAGGAAAGAGTCTGCTTACACAGTATTTGTTGTAGGTAAAATGGATCAGAAAGGAAAGAAGTATTTGGTTGAAGTGGTGAGAGGTAAATTCAGTTCCCCGTCAACAGCTGTAATAGCACTTGGGCTTGGTGCTATGTATCGTATAGAAGTCGGTATAATAGAAAACAATGCCTATCAGCAATCAATGCTTGAGTGGATAGAAGTGTTCAGAGATGAGTTAGAATTAAAACCTATTCGTAATATGACAGAAGAACAAATTAAAAAACAGGAGGTAGGATTAGAAGAAAAGCTTGATTATAGATATTCAAAGTTTTTTGCTAAAGACAAAGACTTTACACCAGCATTGTGGGCATATTTAAAACCTTATCTTATGGAGTGTGGTAGGACAATCATTAGCTTTAGACCATACACTACAGGGAAAGCCATATTGGATGAGAAGGTTGGGCTGCCAGTGTTTGCTGCTGAAGTACAATCAAGACAGTGGGTTATTCCTTGGAACGAACATTTACAAGATAAAAGATTAGATTATTGTAGGGCAGGTTGTGATATATGTGCAGCATTGAAGGAGATGGTTGGTTATCCTGGAGCAAAATATAAAGATTGTTTAATGGCTTGGTTTTTCTGTAGTAGAGCTATGAAAACTGGACAATTCAGGATTAGAAGTTTTTGATTTGAGTATAATATAAATATGAATCAAAAAGAAATTTGCTGGATTATTGGAGTATTATTTATGGTTGCGATAGGGTCTTTATATTATATGGCTAACCACGAAGGTGCTTATGCTAATGAGAATAAAGATACTCTAATAGAAATGATTGATGTAGATGGAGTTGAGTGTGTTAAGATGAGGGCAAGTCATGCTTACTCTTCTGGAGCAAGTATAACTTGCAATTGGGATAAATTTAATTCAGAAAAAAGTTGGGAATTTTTAATTGGAAAATAATAGAAAGGAGGAAGTAAATGTCATTAGTGAGTTTGATTCATAATAAGGTGTATCAGAGTTACAAAGCATGGATATTTTTAAAGGATTGGGTGTTGCTGTTTGTTGTCACTATGCTAATCATGAGCGGTGTATGGTTGATAACATCTTTCGTAACATGGAATATGATGTACTGGGAATATTTTAAAGTAAATGTTTGGATGTATGTAAGGTGGAGTGTTATCGTTTCATTTCTGTTAGAGTTGTATTTCTTTAGTGCCAGTTATAATGAGACATTGATTATACTTGGTATAAAGAAGAGAGGTGAGTGATGAGTGCTGATAATTGGAGAACTTGTCCTGAGTGTTTAAAAATAGCAGAAAGTACAAAAAGTAAACTTTATCAAAGTGTTGAGTCACAGTACGGCAAAATACCATCAGGTGACTGGTTAAATTTATTAGAAAAGTCTAAAGAAAGAGATATATTGGGGCATACACTTAGGGAAGATTATGAAATTTATATGGATTTGAATGGTAAATTTTATATTAAGTATCTGTGTCGTTGTGATATTTGTAAGTTTATCTATGAGTATAATATAATAGACGAAACAAAGTATGAAGAATTGAAAGATAAATAAATGTCAACATTCCCAAGAAAGACTCCTACTAAGATTATTTTAGACAGGAAGACTTTTTATAATAGAATGAAAGAAATAGAAGAAGTGAATACAGCAAGGAGACATTGTGGGTTGAAAGAACTTAAACATGGGGATAAGAAGTGTTTAAGTTGTGATCGTACATTTTATTCCTTTGATCATGTCAATGAACGGATATGTGGTCAGTGTAAATGTTTAGTGGAGCATATGTAATTCCCTGACAGGGGTTTTATTAATTAGTGATGAGGTTGTCCTTATGAAAATTGTGTGGAATAATTTTTTTTGGGTATTTATTTTTTATTCCCTGTCAGGGATTTTTAAATAATTTGGTGCAGTCGGCTATAGGGTGAGTGGTTCCACAGATACATTTAGATACCCCGATTATTAGCTTTCTCTGTGAAGGATAATTGGTAACTTCCTATAGTAGGTTTATTGATTATCCACCTGCAGGGCAGGGGGCATCATTAGGTAGTTGGTGGGTGATTTGAACATCCACCAACTACTGTTTAAAAGGAGAGATTATGATTTGTGACAATTGTGAACATTTATCTAAGTATATAGATAGACAATCAATAAAAATCTCTGAGCTTGAGAAGTTATTAGTTATAACTGAGAAAGCCTTAGTAATTGGGAATAGAACATGGTATGCAAAAGTAGAAAAACTTGAGAAGGCTCTTAGGGAGATTTATAAACAATCAA